>Ga0206685_10000173_pt1 | contig 19923 bp, 20 predicted proteins | sample M220012015metaG_FD_161049 | JGI IMG/M metagenome (GOLD analysis project Ga0206685, IMG submission 161049) | Ammonia-oxidizing marine archaeal communities from Monterey Bay, California, United States - M2 200m 12015 | ecosystem: Environmental > Aquatic > Marine > Intertidal zone | place: USA...
CAATAGGTTGGCGCCCTCTTCCTAGAGACGGGAAGCCTGTGGTTGGAAGATTAAATAAATTACCTGGTGTATATGTTGCTGTAATGCATAGTGGTGTGAGCCTAGCAGCTATTGTAGGGAAACTTGCTACACAGGAAATCCTAGATGGATCGACTAATATAATATTACAAGATTTTAGGCCGTCTAGATTCAATTGATATCTTCTATGATTACTATAAAATTCGATCCATATGATAAATCAAGATAAAAAATATCTCTTAATTTTTGCTGGGCTTGCGTTCATTCCTTTTGCGATATTGATTCTTTTTAATGCCTGGGCACTTCTTTCCTCTCTCTTCTTTCCTGAATACAATCCAGTTGCTATTATTTGTGGTCCTAGAGTGTAGTGATGAAAAAATCAGTGGTAATGTTCTGCCTGCTGCTTTCAATCACAGACAATACATTAGCTAACATCATAATTGAAAACTCATGGGTAAGAGCGGCCGCACCAGGAACTAAGGTCATGGCAGCCTATATGACAATAGAGAATAATTCCGTCAAACCAATAGAAATGGACATCAAGAAAATAATTTCTAAAGGTTTTAAAAAAACTGAAGTTCACAAAAGTTCACTCAATGGCATGATGACAATGGAAAAAATAGATACCATCATCATAAAACCAAATGAATCATTGGTATTAGAGCCTGGAGGATTACATTTTATGCTAATCAATCCAGAAAAAGTGCCTGAACAAAACACTGCAGTGGAAATGTTAATTTTTTTTAAACAAGGTAAAGAAACAGAAGTTGTCAGAATTGAAGCAGAAGTAAGGAGTCAAAAGTTATAGACAAAAAAAATAAAGTTTTCATAATTCTGGCTGGAATTGTTTTCATATTAATTCTGTTGCTAATTCAGAACGGTCCAAGTTTAATTGAGAAAGAGCCAATACTAGAAACCGGCAAGGCTTATAAGAAACCATTAGACATCATTGAGTTCGAGCTAAAAGATCAAGGTGATCAATTATACTCAAAAAATGATCTCAAAAATCAATGGACTATTCTTTTCTTTGGGTACACCAACTGTCCTGATGTTTGTCCTACAACAATCTTTAAACTCGGTCAGATAAAACAACAAATTAGTAAGGAATTACCCAATGTTAACCTACAGATACTTTTTATCACGCTTGATCCGGAGCGAGATTCAACAGAAAGATTGAGGGAGTATCTTGGATTTTTTAATGCATCTATGATTGGCTTAACAGGCGATATAAGCAAAATAGTTGAACTAACCTCAAATCTTAGTGTGTTCTTTCAAAGAATAAATAAGGAAGATGGATATGATTTTAATCATACAGCTTCAATTTTTTTAATGAATCCAAATGCCCAACTAAAAGCTTCTTTTAGCCCGGCAAGCTCAATTGATATGCTGAATGAAGATATACAAACAGTTATAAAAAAATCTAATTAATCTCTTAATTTAACTGCCGTGCCAGACGCCACAAGAAATAACATGCCTTTACCTTTACCAGAAAATTCCTGGTAATCTAGATCAACACCAATAACCGCATCGGCACCTAATTCGTATGCTTCTATCTTGAGTTCTCTTAAACAAGTTTGACGTGAGTCTCGTAGAATTTTTTGACTTGCTACACTCCTACCGCCAAAAATATCTCTAATCCCAGCAAATAAATCTCTGAATATATTCATACCAAAGACACATTCAGCAGTGATAATATCCATTTCATAATCAATCTCTCTGTTAGCCACTGTTGGAGCAGAGGTTATAATAATTTTCTCAAGATCACTATCTAAAATGTCGTTCATTTTTTAACTCCTAAGTATCAGATATTTGTAGCTTTTAAAGCATACTCCCAAACAAAGTCTATAACCTCTGGATCATAGGAGAGCTCTGATGCATCTTTTGTTTTACCATGCTCCCAGTACAAACCTGTACTACCAGTATATTTTGATTCAGAAGCCATAACAATATGGTTCAAAGCACCCCTCTCAGCAGACTGTAAAAAAGGCTTAATTAATTTTACAAAGAAGCCATGCATACCTCGCATATGTCTGTGAATATTTGTGTTGATAAAATAACCAGGTGAAACCGCATAAACATCAACACTTGTTCCTTTTAGTTGTTCTGATAATTTAAATGAAAAGGCATTTAGGCAGAGCTTTGATCTTGCATAAGCTTGAAAACCCATTGAATGATTAATATTTTCCCAACCGTTTTCAAAATTCATTGATTGGAAATTAATATCCTTAACCATTTTATGACCATCAGATGAAATATTAATAATTCTAGAATGTTGCCGTTTCTTCAATAGATCCAATAGAAGATGGGACAATAGAAAGGGTGCTAGAAAGTTTGTTGCCATGGTCATTTCATGGCCATCCACACTTTCTCTTCTGGATGATTCGGTAATACCTGCATTATTTATTAGAACATCCAAATGAGGATAGCGAGCATAGATATTTTCCGATAAATTTCTTACATTAGTAAAAGAAGATAAATCACAATCAATGTATTCAACTGCTTGGTTGCCAGTGTCCTGAATAATTTCATCTTTTGCTAAAACCCCATTCTCTGTATCAAAATCAACAAGTATGAGATTAGCACCTTTCTCTGCAAGTGCCTTTGCGGCAATTCTACCCATACCACTAGCTGTACCGGTAATTAAACAAGTTTTACCTTTCATTAAATGCTAATTGAGCATGCTTGGATCCATGCCAATACTTTGCATTTGATCGATAACCACAGATTTGGTAATTTGTTCAATACCATTATCTCTTGCAAAATCCTCTACATTATTTATTGCCATCTCGATAATACCTGGAGGCGTCATGGCAATTATGTCTTTTGATTCTTGATCCCAAATCATACTGAGTTTTGATTCAAAATCATTGCTTGAAGATTCATCATCCTGTTTTTTTGCTTTAGCCTTCTTCGCTCTTTTTCTCTTATTCCAATATTCTGATTCTTCTGGTTTAGTGGCTTCAAGAACAGCTCTTGCATCTGGCGTTGTAGTCATAATGCTAAGCAAGCTCTCTAAATACTCATTTGGTACAACCACAAACATTTCCTCAGGTTTTAGGCGATTATTCATCCGACCACCTAGATCGCCTGGTGTAATAACAACATTTCCATCATGCCATGGCGTTGCAAAAAGATCGCTACAGAAAGAAGAACCGGCAGCCCCACGAGGTGGTGTACCGTCTAAAACTGTCCGAGCTCCACCTATAAAATTAGCCCAATGAGGAGTGCAAACCACAACTATCCAATCAACATGAATACCTGAAGGCACCTCTGAAAGAGGGGCTGCACCAATTCCTACAACTGTGTTCTGTGGTAGCACATATTCTCCAGTTTTAATCTCCTCCGCCCCTAAGTCAGTATAAGCAGGAATATTTTTTGCAAGATATTGCCCTGTTCTGATTTCGTCAGTGCCCTCATGAACACCTGCTGTATAAACACCGGTTGTACAATCATGATGATGTTTATCAAATGAAACTATTTCACCCTTATCCATGGCATGCCTAACGATGGAACAAGGAACCACTTTCTTCTTCTGATAAGCCTCTGGGATTTCTTCTTTAAATAGACTGATGGCAACTGGATTACCTCTAACCTTGCCAGTAAGCGAATCACTTAGTTCTTTGAAATCTATCATATTTGTATTATAACTTTTTTTATTCTGTAGGTCTTCCCAGCAAGATCCCATCGTATTGAATTACGTATTCTTTAAGTTTTGCACTATAGTTCCTTAACAAATCATAAATTAGCATTATTACTTTAAAGATAAAACAGTTAGAATTCTGAAATGCTTTTTTGGAAAAGAAAAGATGAAAAATGGGTTGAAAGCCCAATGCACGATAACTGGTATCAATCCAGTGCTTATTTTCTAAGCTCTTTTGCACTGATTACAACTGTAGATGAAAAGGGAATAACCAGTATCGGACCTTATCAGCTTTCTTTTCCTTTTGGCGTAATCAATAGAAGAGAATGGATTGTAATCTCGAGAAGAGGATCAAACACTTCAACTAACATAAAAAGAATTAAAAAGTGTGCGATGAATTTTGTGGAGTACGATAAGAGCAAAATTAAAAACATAGTAGACCTAGGTTATCCAGGTCAAGAACCTGAAGAAAAAATGAAAGACTGTACTTTCGAACTTGAAGAAACTCCAAGCGTTCCTTATCGAGAAGACCCTGAAAGACCAAAAGTCATTAAAGGTGCGTTTCAAGTGTTTGAATGCGAACTAAATGATAATCCAGAAGATTTTTATTATAAAGGCACTGAAACTACTGAGTATCTACTTCTCAAAATAAACAAGATATATCTGAGAGAAACATGGAGAGATAATCTTGATCTAGGAGACGATATGAAAGTACCAAATATGCCTATTAGTTTTGGGTTTAGAAATGCCAATCAATTCTGGTTTGCAAAACATAAAAAAGCCTTTTGGATACCGACCCCAGAGGGAAAAGGAGCACAACATGAAGCGGTTATGTATATAGCTAATAGGCTAGATGAAGACATTACCTTTACTGTCAATGCTTGCAAACAATTAACAGGGGTCCCCAAAGTATTTGTTAAAACAGTACTGAAAGGCATTATCAAAGAAGCAAAAAACCAAGGAATTACAAACATTGATCAAGCTTTTGTTGAAAAAGTGAACGAGAATAGAAAATAAAAAACTATGTCACACCGAACCGACGACCTGCCTAAATTATCTGGATTATCTCATCTGATTAGAGAACTGAGATATCACGAATTTTCAAGACAAAGTATTGGAATAATACTGGTAAGTATTTTTTGTTATTTTGCTGAGCCACTTCTATTCCATTTGAGTATTATTTTGAGCCCTCTATCTGTAATCTTTTTTGGTCTTATTACTCGTATGTATGCCTCAGGGTTTGTCTTAAAGAATAAAGAACTTTCTACTACAGGTCCTTATGCCTTTGTGAGACATCCTCTATACACAGGAAATATTATAATTCTCTTTGGGTTGTGTGGAGTCAATGGTTCTCTTTGGTCCTTAATAACTGCGGTTATATTTTTCTGGTTTTATTATCCACCAGCGATCGAGTATGAAGACAGAAAGCTAAAATCCTTATTCCCTGAAACTTGGGAGAATTGGGCAAATAAAACTCCTGCTCTAGTTCCAAAACTTAAAGGTATTTTTAATCAACAATTAGACCTAAAACGCTGGTCACTCAAAAAAAGTCTAATTACAAATTATGAGCCGGTGATTGTAATCTATGTTCTCACTTGGTTAGTTATTATCTGGAATCGTGTCTAACCAACAACATGGATCATTAAACGAACTAGACCTCATAAAGTCTATAGAGGAAGAACTTAAGACTGGTCATAAACTGATTAAATCTTATGAGGGCAACCAAGGTGTTCTGTACACACTCAAACTTAATGGACAATGCTATCTCATTAAAAAAGCCAATAAGTCTAAAACTATATTAAGTTTCTTTAATCAACGTTCACTTAAAAAAGAGAGCAAAATATACAATAAATTAAAAGGATTAAAGGGTATCCCCAATTGCTATGGATTAACTAATAGTGGAGATCTCATCTTAGAACACATAGATGGGCATTCTTATCGAGAAAAACAAGATGAACTGTCTGATAACGAAATATTTTTTCAGTCATTTTTTGAACTAGTCGCAACAATGCACAAAATGGGTGTAGCTCATGGAGATTTAAAAAGAAAAGATAATATCCTAGTAAATGCAAATAACGAACCTTTTCTAATTGATTTTGGTACAGCCATAACAATTAATAAAAAAAGCTGGATCATACAGAAGTGGATTTTCAACTTCTTAAAAAGAACTGATCTAAATGCTTGGATAAAACATAAATATAAAAGAAATTATGACAGCATCAAAACCGAAGACTTAATACACTATTCACCCACTCTCATAGAAAAATGCTATAGAATCGTAAGAAATCTCATCATTAAAAATTAACACTAAAGGCTAAAAATATGCTTGAACCCCCGTTATTATATTATTGGATTATTCCTTTAATTATTTGGTCATCATGTTGGAAATTAGTTGCTCTATGGAAAGCAGCAACCAACAGACAACTGGCGTGGTTTATTACTCTTGCTCTGTTGAATACGGCAGGTATGCTGCCTATCCTTTACATCTATTTTTATCAACAAGACAAATCAAAAAATTAAATGATTAGTAGATATGAAATACATACTTGATAGCGCTATGGGTACAGAACTTAATAAAAGAGGTTTTGAAGTACCCGATTGGAAAAAATCTATTTGGTCTGCACATGCCCTAATACATAACCCACAAGCAGTTAAAGAAATCCATGAAGATAATATTAAAATGGGTTGCAACGTTATAACGACTAATAACTACTATGTAACACCTAATATTCTCAAGAGAATAGGTGAAGAAATACGGTTCGAAGAACTAACTCAGCTATCAATAGATTTGGCTAAAGAAGCCTCGAAAGATTATGAGGCATTGATAGCTGGGTCCTTCCCACCAATTGAAACAAGTTTTAGACCGGACTTAACTCCTAAAGATGAAGCACTCAGTCAATTTTATTCTTCAATTGGTTCAATAATAAAAAACGAAGTTGACCTAATTATCTGCGAAACAATGAGTTCAATAAGAGAAGGAATTCAGGCCGCGAGTACAGCGAAGCAATATTCTGATCGGGTTTGGTTAAGCTGGACAACCAGAGGTCTAAATGGTGAAACATTACCAAGTGGTGAATCATTAATTGATGCAGTTAATGCAGCTAATGAACTTAACATTGAATGCCAACTAATTAATTGCTCAGCGATGGATATAGTCACAACACAGATTGATACCTTAAAACTGGCTGGGAAGTTTGGGGTATTCGCAAATTCATGCATATTGAAGAATTCCATTAACGATTTAGGTGAAGCTTTTGATATCGATGAAAACCATCACGCTAATACTGTTAGAGTCTCGCCAAAAGAGTATGCGCTCGAAGCAAAAAAGTGGATTGATAAAGGAGCTTATGTAATTGGAGGATGCTGCAGCACAGGCCCTGAACACATCAAAGAAATTTCTAAGTTAAATACAGCGGCATTATTTAGCTAATTCTTTAGCTTTTTCAACGATTGCTTGTGAACTAATACCGAAGTAATTTCTTAATGCTTCTCTAGACTCGCTTAAACCAAAACCATCTGTACCTAAAGCTGTAAAAGTTCCTGGAAATAAACGGGCCAGGCTATCCGGTAAAAGAGTTATCCAATCACTAACTGAAATAAAATGGCCCTGCTCATTTTCCAATATTGTCTCAAGGTAGGAACTTTTACCCTCACTTCTTGCTTCTTGATAATCCTTATGCAACAAATTATAACTGGTCACACTCCATATATTTGTTGGAATCCCCTCTTGCTCTAATTCCTCTTGTGCCTGAATGACTTGTTGCATAATACTGCCACTGCCAAGCAAGTGTATGGGCTCACCTTGATATTTATCTTCTAAATCTTTTGTAGCTCTTTTAAAACAATACATGCCTTTTAAAATACTGTCTTGAGTAACATCGTTGATGGGTGGGTGGGTATAATTTTCATTGTAAACGGTGATGTAGTAAAAAATATCTTCTTGTTCTTGATACATTCTTCTTATTCCTTCTCGCACAATCACAGCTAATTCGTACCCAAAAGCCGGATCATAGGTCATCAGGTTTGGCACCACAGAAGCAAGGACATGAGAATGCCCATCTTGATGTTGAACACCTTCACCATTAAGAGTAGTTCGTCCTGAAGTACCACCAATCAAAAACCCTCTGGTTAATGCATCACCGCATGCCCAGATCATATCGCCAACCCTTTGGAAACCAAAGATAGAATAAAAAATATAGAATGGAATCATTGGAAGCTCAAAATGCGAATAAGCAGTTCCTGCGGCCATGAATGAGGCCATTGCACCGGCTTCACAAATTCCCTCTTGGAGTATCTGACCGTCTTTAGCTTCTTTGTAGGGAGATATTGTTCCTGCATCAACAGGTTGATAATTTTGGCCCTCAGGAGAATAAATTCCCGTTTGTGAGAACAGCCCGTCCATGCCAAATGTTCTAGCTTCGTCAGGGACAATTGGAACAATGTACTTGCCAATATCTTCCTCTCTTAACATTTTTGAAATCATCCTAACCAGAACTAACGTAGTTGAAATAGATCGATCTACCCCATTAACAAAATCATCAAATAATTCAAGATCAGGCGCCTTAAGTTTTTCGCAAGAATTAAATCTAATTGGTTGATAACCTCCGAGTTCCTTTCTTCTAGAGTGCAAATACTGCATTTCTTCAGAGTTAGCATCTGGAACATAAAACTTAGCTAATGTCCTATCCTCATCCGATAATGGAATACCCAGACGTTCAGCAATCTCAATTCTCTCATCATCTGACATGGTCTTCTTTTGATGTGCTATGTTACGTCCTTCCGAACCTTTTCCCAACCCATATCCTTTTAGGGTTTTAACTAAAAGTACAGTTGGTTTTCCCTTAGATTTCATAGCATTATCGAATGCTGCATAAAGTTTTTTATGATCAAACCCACCGCGTTTGATGTCTTTTAGTTCTTCATCACTCAAATTAGACATTATAGACTCAAGCTCCTTATTGCCTTTGATCCAATGTGCCCTTTGAGTTTCACCAGATGAAACTGAATACATTTGGTACTCACCATCAACAACTTCATCCATTCTTCGTTGCATCACATCATTATGATCTATAGAAAATAATGAGTCCCATTCAGAACCCCATATAACTTTAATGACATTCCATCCTGAACCTCTGAATACAGCTTCAAGCTCTTGAATAATCTTGCCATTACCCCTAACCGGTCCATCCAATCTTTGAAGATTGCAATTAACCACAAAAATAAGATTATCTAGTTGCTCTCTCGAAGCAATGTTAATGGTCCCAATGGTCTCAGGTTCATCCATCTCTCCATCACCCAAAAAAGCCCAAATTTTCCCCAGATCCTTAGACAGTAATCCTCTATTTTTTAAATACTTCGCAAATCTAGCGTAATAAATAGAATTCACCCCATTAAGCCCCATTGATGCAGTAGGACTGGGCCATAATTCTGGGCGTCTCCTTGGATGAGGATAAGACGGAAGACCGCCCTCTTCTTGTAACTCTCTTCTAAAATTTCCTAACTCTTCAATTGAAAGTCGACCTTCTAAAAATGCTCTAGAATAGATGCCAGGAGATGCATGTGCCTGAATATTCATCATGTCTCCTTGGTAATCATCTGATCTGGATTTGATGAAATGATTTAAAGCTACCTCTGTCATTGTGGCAGATGAAGCATAGGTAGCAATATGACCTCCCACACCTTCTCCAGAATCATAAGCTTGTAAAACCATTGCCATGGCGTTCCAACGTAAGATATTTTCAATCTTTTTTTCTAACTCTAAATTGCCTGGATAACTGGGCTGTTCAGATAAGGGAATGGTATTTCTATAAGGTGTATTTAGGGTTGCTTCAGTTAGAGTAATACCTTGACTTAAAGCAAAGTTTTGCAAAGATCTAAGCAGTTCCTTGACTTGTTTTTGACCATAACTGTCCTTGACTGCTTCTAAGGACTCAACCCACTCATTAACTTCAATTTTCCATTCGTCCTCAAAGCCTTTGTCTGAAGAATTCTCTATGGATATAATATCAGCAGCTTTTTTGGGGTCACTCATCTTAGTTGGTCCAAATATTTTAATAACAACGATTCACTAAAATTTACAGAGACTACTGTACCATGAGAATTATAATTCTTTTGCAGAAATGAGATAATATTAATCATAGGATAAATATAAATAAAAAGTTACAAATATGCCTGATTATAGATCGAAAACATCAACACACGGGAGAAATATGACCGGCGCCAGAGCATTATGGCGTGCCACGGGAATGAAAGATAACGATTTTGGGAAACCTATAATTGCTATAGCTAATTCTTTTACTCAGTTTGTTCCTGGTCATATTCATCTTAAAGATCTGGGGCAAATGGTGGCTCGAGAAATAGACAAATCTGGGGGAGTAGCAAAAGAATTCAGTACTATAGCTGTTGATGATGGCATTGCTATGGGTCATTCAGGCATGTTATATAGTCTTCCCTCAAGAGAACTCATAGCAGATGCAGTTGAATACATGGTTAATGCGCATTGTGCTGATGCCTTAGTATGTCTTTCAAACTGTGACAAAATAACCCCAGGAATGTTAATGGCCACAATGCGTTTAAACATTCCAACAATCTTTGTTTCAGGTGGTCCAATGGAAGCGGGTAAGAGTTTTATTAAAGGTAAAGAAACAACATTAGATTTAGTCGATGCTATGGGTCTGGCTGCTGATGACTCGATTTCAGACGAAGATCTTGAGAACGTAGAACGATCTGCTTGCCCAACTTGTGGTTCATGCTCTGGAATGTTTACTGCTAATTCGATGAATTGTCTTGTTGAAGCCTTAGGCTTCGGACTCCCAGGTAATGGGAGTGTTTTAGCAACACATGTTGATAGAAAAGACTTATTTCTAAAAGCTGGGAAGCTTATTGTTGAAATCACCAAAGCATATTATGAAGAAGACAATGAACAAGTGCTTCCAAGAAATATTGCTAATAAAGAAGCATTTGAAAATGCCATGACCTTAGATATAGCCATGGGTGGTTCAACCAACACTGTCCTACATATTTTGGCTGCGGCTAAAGAAGGAAACATCAATTTTACAATTAATGACATCGATCGGTTATCAAGACGAGTCCCAAATTTGTGTAAAGTCGCTCCAAGCAGTCAATTTCATCTAGAAGATGTGCATCGTGCTGGAGGCGTAATGGCAATTTTAGGTGAACTAGAAAAATCAAAATTACTAAACACCGAAACAAAAACTGTCCATTCTTCTTCATTAGAAGAAGCCATTGAGCAATGGGATATTAATCGTAATCCCAGTGATAAAATTAAAAAGTTCTACTCGGCTGCACCAGGTATGATTCCAACAATTGACCCTTTTTCACAAAATAAACGTTTTGAAAAATTGGATCTTAATCGTGAAACAGGGTGTATTAGAAACACAGATAATGCATACAGCACTGATGGAGGATTAGCTGTACTTAAAGGCAATATTGCTGAAGAAGGATGCATAGTAAAAACTGCAGGTGTGCATGAAAGTAATCTTATCTTTAGTGGAACTGCAAGAATATTTGAAAGTCAAGATGAAGCAGTTGAGGCTATTCTAAATAATGCCATAGAGCCTGGTGATGTTGTGCTTATTCGTTATGAGGGCCCTAAAGGCGGACCTGGTATGCAAGAAATGCTTTACCCAACCAGTTATCTAAAATCAAAAGGCTTAGGGAAAAAATGTGCTCTTATCACTGATGGAAGATTCTCAGGAGCCACTTCAGGTTTATCCATTGGTCACATATCTCCTGAAGCTGCATCTGGAGGGAATATTGGTTTGGTAGAAGACGGTGACATAATAAATATAGACATACCTAAAAGAACTATAAATGTTGATTTATTACCTGAAGAAATTGAACAAAGAAGGGTGCTAATGAAGAGTAGAGGTTCTAAGGCATGGGAACCCAGAGCTAGGAATAGGGTTGTTAGCCAAGCATTGAAAGCCTATGCATTGATGGCTGCTTCTGCCTCTGATGGAGCTGTTAGAATTGTTCCTGAGGAAAAAAAACATGATTGATAAAATTAGAAAAATTGGAATTTTAGGTGGAACTGGAGCCTTAGGCTCAGCTTTAACAAAAAAGTGGGCTTTAGCTGGATATGAAATATTAATTGGGTCTAGAGACCCTGTAAAAGCTCAAAAAATAGCAACACAAGTTAACGCAGAACTCAATGTAAGCAATATCCAAGGATTGGATTCGAAAACAGCAGCAAGAGAATCTGATATTTCTGTTTTAACAGTGCCCTATTCAAGTCATGCTGATACTCTTAATTTAGTTAAGGAAGATCTTAAGGGCAAAATCTTGATTGATACAACTGTACCACTGCAAAAAATGGTTACAAAAGTTCAATTACCAGCAATTGGCTCAGCAGCAATGGAAGCCCAAAGAATCCTAGGTACCGAGGTTGAAATTGTTGCAGCTCTGCAAAATATTGGCTCACACCTGGTTGACTCAAAGGATACTATTAAAGCAGAAGTTTTAGTCACTGGAAATAATAAAGAATCTGCTGAAACAGTCATGTCTCTACTTAGTTGTCTTGGTCTTAAATGTTGGTATGCAGGCAGTCTAGAAAACTCAGCAGCAGCTGAAGCATTAACATCTGTTCTTATTGTGATCAATAAAAACCATAAATTAAAATCGTCGGGTATCAAAATTACCTCGCATTAGCCTGACGCGTAATAATTTCATGAGCTTTAAATTGGCTATCAGCAAACTTGAAGTGTCAGCACTAAATCATGTGCCTTCAATTAAAGAGAATGATGACATTGCAGAAATTATTCTTAAATCTATGAACAAAGATTCTCTTGAATTAGAAGACAATGACATCGTTGTTATAGCTCAGAAAATAATCTCCAAAGCTGAAGGCTGTTTGGTTGACTTAGAAACTATTACTCCTTCTAGTGAATCAATAAAAATAGCAGAAAAAACAGACAAAGACCCACGATTAGTTGAATTGATTATTCAAGAATCTAAAGAAATTATCAAAATTGAAAAAGGTGTAATCATTGTTGAACATCGTCTGGGACACATACTTGCTAACGCTGGTATTGATCAGTCGAATATAGATCATAAACCGGGTAAAGAAACTGTTTTATTACTACCCAAGAACCCAAATAAATCAGCTAAAAAGATTAAAGAATACATAGAGATTCAAACTGGTAAAACAGTAGGAGTTATTATTACTGATAGTATGGGAAGACCCTGGAGATTAGGTACGATTGGGTATGCTATCGGAGCATCTGGTGTAAAAACAATAGTTGATTTGAGGCAAAAAGGCACTGACTTATTTGGTCGTAAACTTCAAACAACAGTTATTGGTTTGGCAGATCAAATAGCCTCTTCTGCCACGCTAATTATGGGAGAAAGTAATGAAGGAAAACCAATTGTTCTGGTTAAAGGCATTGATATGCCATCAGATTCTGATACCGTCGATGATTTAATTAGACCAAAAGAAGAAGATCTATTTCGTTGAACATGGCTAGTGGAAAAATTATAGCTCTTAGTGGGGGCATTGGAGGTGCTAAATTAGGTTTAGGCCTGCATCAAATTTGTGCACCAGAAGAATTATACTTCATTACCAATACCGGAGATGATTTCTTATATCTTGGCTTTTATATTGCTCCAGATGTCGATACATTGGTATACACCTTGGCTGGAGTAAATAATACTGAAACAGGCTGGGGAAGAGCAGATGAGACATGGAAAACTCATAATGTACTAGGTGAACTTGGTGCTGATAATTGGTTTAAACTTGGAGATAAAGATTTAGCCTTACACCTTCATCGATCAAAAGCATTAAGAAACGGAGAACGCTTAACATCGATTACACAAGACATCGCTAATCGCTTCCATTTAAAAGCAACTGTATTACCAATGAGTGATCACATGATCCAAACAGTCGTTGATACCAATAAAGGGTTACTGTCATTCCAAGAATATTTTGTAAAACAAGCTAGTAAACCCAAGATTAAAAATATTTCATTTAAAAGTAAAAACCCAGAACCTTCTGCTGAAGTTACTGAAATATTAATGGACCCTGGCTTAAAGGGCATTGTTATATGTCCGTCTAATCCTTATCTCAGCATAGATCCAATACTGTCTATTGAAAAAATAAGACAGTCCATCGCAGAATCTAAACGTCCTAGAGTCGCAGTTTCACCCATAATTAATGGACAGAGTGTCAAAGGACCCACCACTAAAATTATGGGTGAACTAGGCTTAGAAACTAATGTGTTAACAATAGCTCAACATTATAAGGACTATATAGATGGAATCGTCATTGATACTTCAGATCAAGACTATGCAGGACAGATAGAATCAATGGGAATACAGGTTAAACTCTCAGAGATTATGATGAACAATGATGATGACAAAAAACGTGTCGCCGAAGATGTCATTCATTTTATTGATCACATATCATAAATAAAATCAGTTATGTGGGCAGTCATTCCTATTAATAGTTTCTTAAAGACTATGACTCGGTTATCAAAAATCTTGGATCAAAATAAAAGAATTGAACTCACTAAAATGATGGCTGATCAAATGATTAACTATTTAGCTAATATTCCAGAAATAGAAAAAATCGTGTTGTTGACCAATGAATCAAAATGGGTCAAAACTTACCACAATAATAAAATTATCCATCGTAAAGACAAAGCTTCTATTGATCTAAAAGAAAATATAAACCAAACAGCTGATTGGCTCCATCAACAAGGCGTAAAACAAATGCTATATGTTTCTATTGATCTTCCCTTTGCTTTAAAAGAGGATTTGAGTGAACTTATCAATCAACACACAAAAGGCTTAACAATAGTAGAAGCAAAAAAAGATGGAGGTACCAATGCATTAATTATTGATCTATCTTATTCAATGAGATTTCAATTTGGTAATAACAGTTTTGAGAAGCACGTAAGGACAGCTGAAAGCCTTGGAATTCAAACAAAAGAACTCCAAATAGAAGGATTGAGTTTTGATCTAGATAATATTGATGATTGGAATGATTTAATCGACAGAAATAGTGAGAGTCATCTTGTTTTAAACCAATTTCATGAGTTTAGGAAATAGTCATTGTGAACTTGGTATTAAAAAGCTATAAATAATCTATGAAAAAAGACTCGCTTTCTTATTTTAAAAAAATTGGTGAATCAACACCCTTAAATGAATTGATGGAGAAGGCAAGAATTCTCCGTGATCAAAAAGGCACACCGATTACATTCTCTAAAAAAGTGTTTATACCGCTGACAATGTTATGTCGAGATGTTTGTCATTACTGCACCTTTGCAAAGGTTCCAAGAAAACTTACACACCCTTACTTAAGATCAAATGAAGTGCTAGATATTGCCAAAAAAGGAGAAATCCATCAATGCAAAGAGGCATTATTCACTCTAGGTGAAAAACCTGAACTTAGATATCGAGCAGCACAAGATGACCTTAAATACTTAGGCTACAAAAGCACCATTGACTATCTCTATGACATGTCCAAACTTGTTATTGAAGAAACAGGTCTGCTTCCACACCTTAACCCAGGAACCATGAATATTGAGGAAATAAAACGGTTAAGAGAGGTTTCTGTTTCCATGGGAATTATGCTCGAGTCCTCATCACCAAGGCTTTGTGAGAAAGGCGGCCCTCATTTTGGCTCCCCTGATAAGAACCCTGAGGTAAGACTAAGTACAATCGAGAATTTGGGCAAAGCCAATATACCCGTAACCACAGGAATATTAATTGGCATTGGAGAGACCAGGGTAGAAAGATTAGAAAGCCTTCTAGAAATAAAGAAACTCCATAACTTGTATGGACATATTCAAGAAATCATTGTGCAGAATTTTATCCCTAAGCCAAACACCAAGATGAGAAATACACCGGCACCTACAACAGAAGATTTACTGTGGACCTTGTCAATGACAAGACTCATATTTGGAACTTCAATGAACCTCCAGTGCCCACCAAATCTAAACATGGGATTACTTTCTGAAATCATAGATTCAGGAATTAATGACTGGGGAGGTGTGTCGCCAGTTACCCAAGACCATGTTAATCCAGAATCACCATGGCCTAATTTAGAATTACTGAAACTAGCCACTAATAATAAAGGCTTTGAGCTAAAAGAAAGATTGGCTGTCTATCCAGAATATCTTGACGGGAACTGGTTTGATAATCAATTGAAGCCCTATGTTTATGAGCAATCTAACACTCAAGGGTATGGAAGAGACAATGATTGGCGATGTGGAGAATCTAAAAATATTCCTTCATCTGGGAATCACCAAATCTGGAGCAAAGCAGTTGATACCAGTAATGAAAATATTCATCAAATTATTGAAAAAGCCTTTTCTAAAACAGATCTTAATCATGATGAAATTACAACACTATTTCAAAGCAGAGGTGATGATCTTCATTTTGTATTGAATAAAGCTGATGAGTTAAGAAGAGCGGTTAATGGAGATAAAGTTAGCTATGTGGTTACCAGAAATATTAACTACACCAACATATGTAAATACACATGTCATTTTTGTGCTTTTTCAAAGGGTAAAACCAAGGAAAATCTAAGAGGTAAACCTTACCTATTATCCTTTGATGAAATTGCTAACCGTGCTTATGAAGCATGGAATAGAGGAGCTACTGAAGTGTGTCTTCAGGGTGGGATACATCCACATTTTGATGGAAAAACATACATCAATATTTGTAATGCGATCATGAAGAAAGTGCCTGACATACACATACATGCATTCTCACCACTTGAAATACAGCATGGTGCTTCAACGATGGATATGTCTGTAGAGAATTTCCTTCTACTCTTAAAAGATTCAGGATTAAAAACAATGCCGGGGACTGCTGCTGAAATACTTGATGATCGAGTCAGGCAACATATTTGTCCAGACAAGCTCAAATCAGAAGAATGGTTGGATGTTATTAGAACTGCTCATCGAGTGGGCATTAATACCACCTCAACCATTATGTTTGGTCATCAAGAATCAGTAAAAGATTGGTCTACGCATTTAGTCAAACTAAGAGAACTTCAAAAAGAAACTCAAGGTATAACAGAATTTATACCTCTACCTTTCGTTTGTATGGAATCACCGATGTATAAAAGAGGAGATGCCCGACCAGGTCCAACGTTTAGAGAAGTCCTTTTAATGCATGCAGTTTCAAGATTGACTCTTCATCCGTATATTCAAAATATACAGGTTAGTTGGGTTAAATTAGGTCCTAAAGGAGCTGAGAGTTGCCTTAACGCTGGCGTTAATGATATGGGTGGAACATTAATGAATGAATCTATTTCTAAAGCTGCAGGCAGCATCCATGGACAGGAGTTTTCACCGGTAAAAATGGAAGAATTTATTAAAAAAACACAAAGATCCCCTGCACTAAGAGACACACTTTATAATGAATTATTAAATAGTGATTATGAAACTATTGATGGGATGGAATTATTTATGAATAGTGCCCACCCAGCTTATTAGTTCTTTTTCCATAGTAACACTCAACCTTAATCACCATGGAGTGTGCAATACCTATCATTAAGAATACAATAATACCCATTGCTAAATCCTCAAAAAAACACTCAAACCACCTAAAAAGAAATTTGATCTGAATGAAAAGATAGGTATGATTCCTAAATGGAAATGATTATCATTTACATGAATTAGGAAAGCAAGATTAACAATTATTAACCTTCAACCAAAAGTTTCTCTTGCTCTCCTTTTTTTGATTATCAGGAATAGTTAACTATGAATGAATTTATTATTGTTTTTCGAGAAAGCCTAGAAGCATGTCTGATTGTTGGAATAATTTTCACTCTTCTAGAAAAAAATAATCTAATAAAAGAAATTAAACAACTCTGGTTAGGTGTCATCGCTGCATTAATTGCTAGTGTCATAGTTGCAGTGATTCTAAATAATATAAAACAGTCAGTTGGTAATGCATCATACACTGCTCTTTTTGAAGCTGTCTTTATGTTCATTACTGCGGGTCTGCTTTGGTATGTTATTTTTTGGCTATCTAAGCATGTCAGTGATAGAGATACTTTAGAAGGCCAGACTAAACAGGCTATGGCAACATCAGGTTGGGGTGTGTTTTTAGTTGTGTTTTTTGCAATTTTAAGAGAAGGCTTTGAAACAGTGATATTTCTAATGGGTAGTTTCTCAATGCTCGGTACCTTCTCCTACCTTGGTTTTGTAATGGGCATGCTTATAGCTGTCGTGATTGGCTACTTAATTGTGATGCAAGGGCGAAGGATTGATCTTCGATCATTTTTCCGAGCCACGACATTTTTGCTCGTGTTATTTGCTTCGGGAATGATTGCTTACGGCAGCCATGAAGCCGAAGAATTTCTTGTTAAAGGTGACCATTTGAATTGGGTTGGTCTTGAAAATAAAAGTCAAATCACTCGAGTTTGGGACGTTTTTCAACCCAAAACTGAACTCAATGAAATGGATAATCCATCGTTTTATTCTTATGACTTAAATGACAAAGGTAAATTCACACATCTTTTACATGATAAGGGAAGAATTGGTGTTTTCTTAAAAGGATTTTTTGGTTACAACAGCAATCCAAACTGGATTGAATTTATTATCTGGATACTCTCCCTTGTCTTAGGATTAAAGTTTTGGAGACAATTTTACTTCCAGAAATCATAGCCCTTTTTTTCTATTCAAGAATTCAGAATAAGTCTCTTATTGCTGGTGATAAGTAAGCCAAAGAAATTTTAAGCCCTGCCATTAGAGAAGCTATTTGAACCAAAACAATTGAAAAAGGCGACATGATGGTTAACTCAGGCATCAGAGAAGCAACAATATAAAAGGCAGAAATAAGAAGTATCCAAATTTCTCTGGAATGACTGACAAAAAATAGCATCATTAAATCAGCAATAAATGCCATCACAGCCAAGAGGAGATAGGCATTATAGAGGTTGCTAAAACCCTCCGCTGCCAATTGTCCATAGTATCCATTAACGGATTCTGGAAAGGCATAAGAAAAATCAAGCGCCACAGCTACAAAAACCATTGCAATGGGTGCCAAGATAAGAAACCTAAAATAGCTTATATAGTTCATTTTAATAACTGCCTATAACACTTCATTAGCTATGACTTCCATGGATTTCTTATTAGCGTTTCCTAGAACCAAGGTACCAATCTTCCCAGTTTTATCAAGAGCCTTCCATGACTGTAATCTTTCCTTAATTCTTTCTGGGGGGCCAATGAGTGCACATTCATCAACTAGCTCATTAGGCACTGCCATTGTGGCTTCTTCTTTTTTTCCAGCTAGATAAAGATCTTGGATGGTTTCTGCTGCTTCTTCGTAACCTAGTCTTTTAGTATAGTCATTATAAAAATTTTTTGATTTTGCCCCCATGCCCCCAATATATAGTGCAAACATTGGTTTCATCGCCATGGTACAAAAATCAACGTCACCCATAGCCACAGGAACAAATGGAGCAACATCAAAGCCATTATAACTTTTATCTTCTGCAGCCTTCTGGAAGCCTTCTTCTACATATTGACCAATAAGATCAAACTTTTCTGGGTTCATCCAAATCGGGAAAACACCATCGGCCACTTCTCCTGCACATCTCAATCCTGCAGGAGTAATAGAGGCAGTATAAATTTTTAGATCGGCAGTGCTATGTAAAATACTTTTTAACGGTTTACCTAATCCTGATGAGCCTTCTCCAGTATAAGGGATCTGATAATGGTGTCCTTCATGAACTAAGCGCTCTTTTCTTTCAATAATCTTTCTAACAATAGAAATATATTCTTTTGTTCTAGTTAGAGGCCTTCCATAAGCTTGCCCATACCATCCCTCAACAACCTGAGGTCCAGACGGGCCAAGCCCCAAAAGAAATCGGTTATCCGAAAGAGCATTTAATGACATAGCTGTCATTGCTGTCATAGTCGGTGTTCTGGCTTGCATTTGCATAATTGCTGTTCCGACTTTTATTGTTGATGTGGAAGCCAAAACATAAGCGGCAACAGAAACCGCATCTGAGCCATATGATTCCGCAGCCCAAACTGATTCAAAGCCAAATTCCTCAGCAGTTAAAATATCATCCATTGGTATTTCAAGCTTGGCTGGAGAGTACCCTAATCCCATTCCTAATTTCATGATTTCTATTGTCCCAAATATTGAGTGAATAACCATTATAGGATGAAGTATTTTTATTTCAAAACAAGAACTTAAATTAAAATCTTTAATAATTTTTTCTTTTATTTTCTATGATTGCCAAATATGGAGCTATAGAATAGGATCCTAAGATTAAAATCTAA
>Ga0206685_10000177_pt1 | contig 19841 bp, 19 predicted proteins | sample M220012015metaG_FD_161049 | JGI IMG/M metagenome (GOLD analysis project Ga0206685, IMG submission 161049) | Ammonia-oxidizing marine archaeal communities from Monterey Bay, California, United States - M2 200m 12015 | ecosystem: Environmental > Aquatic > Marine > Intertidal zone | place: USA...
AGCAGTAGACCGGGCGCGAGCCCGCCTAGCAGGGTGTTGGAAGCAGGCATTCGTGCCACGCACCGCGACTCGGAGGCCACGCTTTGAAGCCTACCCTGAGACAGCGCTGCCGCCACACCTATGCGGCAGGTCAGGGTGCGGGCAACAATGCTCGAGGACGGGGAGTTCCATGTATCCGTCTGGGATGACGGGATAGAGGTCTGGGTCACCCAGATGGGCACTCTGATGAACATGAACACAGCATTCATCGACAGGGAGAACGGAGTAGTCGCGATAATCGACCCTTACGATGCATCTCGTTGGACTGTTGCACTGGAGAAGGAGGGTTTGCAGCCCACGCACCTACTCTACACACACACCCACAGAGACCATACCGCCGGCTATCCGGGGATGATGAAGAGATTTCCCAATCTGGAGGTCTGGGGTCATGAAGAAGCGAGAGTCCCCAGCTTGCTCGGTAATGTCGTTTTCAAGAAGGTCGACTTCACCAATACTTGGGACTGCGAACCGGGGGATTCAGTTGAGTGGTCGGCCGGCTCAATAAGCCTGATTATGACCCACTCGCCTGGTCACGCACCGGGCCATGTCACAATCCACGGACACGGGGTCTACCACGCTGGAGACTTGCTTTTCGTCAGGAGTGCTGGCAGGGTGGATCTGCCAGGAGGGGATCCGCAAGCGCAACAGAGAAGCCTGATCAGAGCCAAGGAGATACTGAGCGGGTTGCCGGCTGATTGGAGGTTGATTCCGGGACACAGGTACGACAACTTCAGGGGCGAGGTTCCGGATTGGATCAGCTTGGGCGATGCCTTGCAACACAACTACTTCCTAGCCCATATCACGATGTCCGAATAGGCCGATGCCGGGAAATTGGTTATACCAATCAGTGATGTGTCAACAGTATGTCCGAGGATATCTGCTTCGAAATCATCTTCGAAATATTTTGCTGGATTATTATGGCTGCGCTATGGGAAATAGGCATACAAATTCTAATGTCCATGGGGATGTCGTATTCGGAGGCTGAAGGTCTTCTAATCATAATAGTAATTCTTGCAATTTTCTTGGCGGTTGCGGCGCGCGCACGTAGAAGGAAGCTCCTGGGCAAGGCAGTGGTTTTGGATACAGATGGGGATGGGTACGTATCCGAAGAAGAATGGGCCGAAGCAGGGCAGGACATGGATGAAGGTACAGACGAGGAAGAAGTAGGTGACTCTTCATCAGAAGATGATACCCCTGAGTCAGAGAAAGGTGGTGACTAGTGGGGAGAGGGGGATGAGGAGAAGTGAGCCTATTCGCTCGTCTTGTCGTATCTCTCACGCTCTACACCGAGCTTGACTGCAGCGTCGTCAACGGTACCGGCCGGCATAGCGCCGTCCTGCTCTAGGGCCGAGAGCGCTGCAAGAACGATACTGTTGGTGTCTATCTCGAAAAATGAGCGCAGTGCCTCGCGGGTGTCAGAGCGACCGAAGCCATCAGTGCCCAGCACCACGTAGCGACCTCCAACCCAGCGCTGGATCATCTCAGGGATGGCTGCGATGTGGTCGGAAGATGCGACCGTGGGGATATCGTCACCGAAACACTGCATGGCATAGGGTGTTTGAGTATCCTGCGGGTGCAGGCGGGTGTGTCGCTCTGCAGTTAGACCGTCTCGGCGCATCTCGCCGTAGGATGTGACCGACCAGACCTCTGGGGATACTCCATAATCGGAACTGAGAATACCTGCAGCCTCCCTAACATGCTTCAGGATTGGTCCCGAACCGAGAAGTCGGATTCTAGCCCCCTTTCCCTTGGCATCGTCGAGCAGGTAGGCGCCGCGCACTATTCCTTCGTCCGCGCCCTCCGGCTTGGGCATCTGCTGCTGATTCTCGTTATACAGCATCACATAATGGAAGACGTCGAGGTTCTGACCCCACATCTCGTCTATGCCGTGTCGAATGATGGTCGCGACCTCGTAGGCGTAGGCCGGATCCCAAGCCCTGCAGTACGGCACCGCCGATGCCATCAGCAGGCTGTGGCCATCTTGGTGCTGCAGGCCCTCGCCGTTGAGCGTAGTGCGCCCAGCAGTCGCTCCCATCAGGAAGCCGCGAGCCCTCGCATCGGCAGCACTCCAGATTTGGTCTCCGACGCGCTGGAAGCCGAACATCGAGTAGAATGTGTAGAACGGGAGTGTGGGTGAGCCAGCGTTGGAGTACGAGGTGGCGCTGGCAATCCACGATGCGATGGCTCCGGCCTCTGAGATTCCCTCCTGGAGGACTTGGCCAGACTCGGACTCCCTGTAATTCAGCAACATCGTGTGATCTACTGGAGTGTACTTCTGCCCCTGTGATGCGAAGATGCCAAACTCACTGAACAGCGGGTCCATTCCGAACGTCCTACCCTCATCCGGTATGATTGGGACGATCCTCTCGCCGATGTCCGACTTCATCAGGTTGCGAAGCAGCCTGACGAACGCCATGGTGGTAGAGACTTTCTGTCCCGCTGGGGTGCCCTCGTCGAAGGCGGCGTAGGCTTCCTGACCAGGAAGATCTAGGTTAATCTTGACGGGGTTTCGAGAGGGTAACGGGCCACCCAGTGCGGCCCTTCGCTGCATCAGGTATGTCGCCTCGTCTGACTCGTCGTCGAGGCTGTAGAACGGGCTGTCCTCAAGGTCCGAGTCCGCTATCGTTAGTCCAAGCGCGTCCCTGTAGGCAATCAGGTCATCGAGCTCCAGTTTCTTCTTCTGGTGAGTCGTGTTCCTTCCTTCGAAAGAATCGATCCCCCAGCCCTTCACTGTGTGAGCGAGAATCACTGCCGGGCCGTCGGCTGCCAGAGCTGCTTCGTAGGCGGCGTAGACCTTGAGTGGGTCGTGGCCGCCGCGGGTAAGTCCCTCAATGTCCTCGTCGGATAGCGAAGCGCCCATCGCCTCAAGATTCGGACTGCCCGAAAACAGCTCAATGCGGAACTCGGCGGAAGTAAGCGTGCTCATCCGCTGCCAGTCGCCGTCTGTTATCTCCTCAAACCTAGTCAACAACTCGCCGTTCTGATCTCCCTGTAGCACACGGTCCCAACTAGAGCTCCACAGCACCTTGATGACGGTCCATCCGGCGCCACGGTAGAGGCCTTCGAGCTCCTGGATAATCTTCGCGTTACCCCTAACAGGGCCATCGAGTCGCTGCAGGTTACAATTCACCACGACGATAAGATTGTCAAGCTGCTCTCGGCCTGCCACGGCAATAGAGGCGACCGATTCAGGCTCGTCCATTTCGCCGTCACCGAGGAAGGCGAAGACTCGGCTCTCTGAAGTGTCAGCTAATCCACGCTGGTGCAGGTACTTCCAGAATCTGGCGTGCATGACTGCACCGAGTGGGCCGAGACCCATCGAGACGGTTGGGTACTCCCAGAACTCTGGCATCAACCTAGGGTGAGGGTATGACGACAACCCGACTCCGTAGGCCTCCTGTCTGAAGTTGCGTAACTGCTCCTCACTCAGCCTGCCCTCAAGGAATGCTCTGGCGTAGATTCCTGGGCTGGCGTGGCCCTGGACATAGATGGCATCGCCGATGCCATTGTTCTGCTTGCCTCTGAAAATATGATTGAAGCCCACCTCATAGAGCGTCGAACTTGAGGCGTAGGTGGAGATGTGGCCACCGATTCCATCGAGTCGGCGGTTGGCGTCGGAAACCGTCACTGCCGCGTTCCAAAGGATTGTGTTCTGGATGGAAGACTCGAGTGTGAGGTCGCCCGGATAGGGCGGCTGCTGGTAAAGCGAAATTGAATTGACATACGGCGTCTGCGAAGATGGTCGGATTGGGATAGACAAGGCGTTCGCCTCGGCCATTAGTTCGTGTAGCAGGATACGTGCTCTTTCGACTCCTTGTGAGGCTACGACCGATCGCAGGGCTTCCATCCACTCATCGGTCTCCTCCGGATCGTTATCCGGCAGGCTCTGACGCGGTTCAGATGGGGGCATTCTCACTCTACCTGCCCCATGGGGGCAGAATTCGGACCCAAGGGGGTTTTTTCAAGGGGTCGCACCCAATTGGCCTCTCATTCCGGTCCTAGACCCGGACCGATGGTTACCAAGTGGCACTCATGAGGGGTTCTGACTCCGGCGACGGTTATCGCCGAATCTCCATCAACGCACCGCTCCCCTTTCCACTCCCTAACAGTGCGCATCACAGTGCTGCGTCCTGCGGGATTGTGAGGGTCGACCTTGAGCTCTACTGACGATTTTTCGGCCTCTCCGAGCCAGTGCAGTGATGCATCGATGGCCCGACGCGCGAAACCGTGCTGCTGCTCGGAGCTGCGCACCCAATATCCGAGATTCCAAACAGCCTTGCCCGAACGGGTCACCTGGTCAAACCCTATCAAACCAAGAAGGGCTCCATCCCATGGCCTGACCATCACCCAGTGGTGCAGTAGACCGGACCTGCCCATTCGTTCGGTCTCGACTAGGAAATCCTCGATTTGAGTGTCAAAGGGCAGGTCTGGGTTAATCCATGGCATCGCCCTACTAACCTCGGGCCAGGTTTCCTCGAATGCCTCTACCAAATCTAAGTGGAACTCGCTTGACGCCGGCCTCAGGACCATTCTTTCATCGACCCGAATGGTGGTAGTCGCGCGTCTCAACACACCCCCGCGGCTGAGTCATAACCAATCAGGGCTACGGACGATTCAGGGACGCAGTTTTGCCTTGGCAGTGGCCACATTGGGGTCGTTCGGCAGTGCGATTAGGGAAGATGTGAGCAAATTGTCGACAGCTTTGCCGCGCCCTATACGCTGGAGTAGGGCGCCAATTGGGTAGATCAGTTTGGAACGGTCGCCGAGGTGCGGGCCGACCTCGTCGATGATCACAGTAGCCTGTGCTATGTCCCTCGAGCGGGCCGCCTCCATTGCAGCCTTCACCTGCCCGGCAACTTTGCGGTCCGACCATTTCTCCTGCTGTGACCACGGCCAATAATTCGGAGTCTCTGTGGGCTCTGGGATCTTTGGGATTGAGGGGATAACAGGAGGAGGCGGGATGGGCATAGGCTCCTGGTCCTCCTCAACCTCAGGTGGAGGCGGTAGTGTAGGAGGAGTCGGGGGGGCTGGTAAGTCAGTTGGAGGGGGTGGGATTTTGACCTCGGGCTCGGACTCTATCTCGGGCTCCGGCTCGGTCTCTAGTAATGTTATGATTTCGGATTTCTTGAGCTTGGAGTAGCCCGAAAGACCACGCTCACTGGCCATTACCTTCAACTGGTCGACTGTAAAATCAGAGAGATTTGGCTCCTCCAGTTCGGGTTCGAGTTCTGGTTCTGGTTCAGGCTCGCTCACAGACTCTGGCGTAACTTCGTTGGTGTCGGGCACCTCGCTTGCGGAGATGATTTCAACATTCTCAGGGGCTTCCGCAGTCGGCTGAATCAACTCTATCTGCTGGGCCTCGATGACCTCAAGTGGTTTGACCTCGGCCTCTGGGACCTCAAACTTGGTGACGAACTCGGGGGCGTCCTCGGGCTTGAGTTCGTATTCCTCTTCCTCGGTGTCGCTAGGATCAGGCATATCGGTGAGAGCGAAGCTGGGCTTCTGCTTCGTGACCACTGAGTCGTCCTTACCGTACTGCTTGACATCTATGGTAACATCATCCATGGAAAAGGCCGCATTGCTCCAATCAATGATTTCGCCGTCATCGCCTTCGTCAATTTCCTCTAGAAGCTCGTCGAAGAGGTCGGTGGCAATCTTGTCATCCACTGACGCATCCTGTTGGTGAGAGGGTTTTTGCAACTGATAGGAGCAACGTGAGCAAGACTCAGCGTCCTCATGGTTGCGCTGCTGGCAAAGGGGACACTCGGCCCCCTCATCCTCCCGCTTTCGCCATGATTTGAATCGGTCGAACATCCCGAACCCCCTTGGATAGTCAATCTCGCTGAAACGTTCCGTATAATCTTCACCCGAAGTTGGTCGCTTGCTGTCACAGACAGAGAAGGGGGCAATCTAGGGAATCGTGATGTGATGGAGTGTGTGCCGCAGGGGCGTGACAGACGAATCTGAGGAGTTGCCTGCGCGCTTCAATCGTAGTCAGGACCATCATGAAGCCTATCTGAATCTGATAGGATGGGAGTTAGAGGACGAGTTGTCGATTACAGAGAAGAGGTTGCGTGAGTGGACTGACGGTAGGCTCGCTGCAAACGGTATCGCCCTGTTCGACCTAGTGGCGAAGCACGATGGCTGGCTGTTCGGTCAGCGTATCGTCAAACTGCAGCGACGAGATCGTCAGGCCTTCGGGATGCACCGCTTCAGGCAGGGTGACATCGTCATGCTAAGTCGTCGGAATCCACTCTCCGAGAAGCCTGTCGATGCAATAGTTAGCAACCGTTCCAGACACTTCATCCGCATCGTCCTCCCGGAGACCCCAACTGGCCTGCGAAAGGACACCTGGAGGATAGATAGGGGGGCCAACAGGATTGCGCACGATAGGATGCGTGACGCTCTGAACTCGTTATTCGAGGAGGACGGCGGTGCTCCACTGCGAGACCTTCTGCTCGGTATGATTCACGACCCGGTCGGCACTGCCTCACTGACCCCTCAGCTCGGAGGCGCTCGGGCGCGCCCAGTCTCTCTGGCTTCCGATCTAAACAAGGTGCAGCGTGAAGCCGCTCAGGCGGCCATGGATAGGCGTATGACTCTGATACAGGGGCCGCCTGGGACAGGTAAGACCCATACTGCAGTGCGGATACTCGAGGCGTGGGCCAAACAGGACATCGGGACCATTCTGGCTGTTGCTGACTCTAACGTAGCTGTGGACAACCTACTGGAGGGTTTGCTCTCCCTCGGTGTACGTACCGTTCGTCTAGGACAGCCGGTCAAAGTGCGGGAGAATCTGCGTGAGGCCACGATGGATGCTCAGATGGAGGAACATCCGCTTCGACGCGACCTCGATCACTGGTTGGAGTCTAATGAGAAACTCTCCCGCCGTGTCAAGGGGATGAAGGGTAAGGAGAAGGGGTTGGCGCATCGCGATCTTAGCAGAGGATGGAAGGAGGTTCGCAAAATAGAGTCGCAGATGCGTGATGACATTCTCGACCGGGCGCAGGTGTTGTGCTGCACCTGCATCGGCTCGGGCCACGATCTTCTTGATGGCCGCAGGTTCTCTCGCGTCCTCATAGACGAGGCCACGCAGGCCACCGAGCCCGCCGCACTGGTGCCGCTGGTCCGTGGAGCGCGTCAGATTGTGCTGGTCGGAGACCATCGACAGCTCCCTCCCACCGTCATCTCTCGGCGCGCGAAGAATGGTGGGCTGAGTCGCTCGCTATTCGAGCGTATGGTAGAGGTCGGAATCAGCCCCCATCTACTGCGTGTCCAATACAGGATGCACCCGGCAATCTCCGTGTTTCCAAACGAGCGTTTCTACAATGGTAGGCTCGAGGACGGTGTCGAGATCTCAGACAGAATCACTCCTGCAGGCCTGTTGTGGCCAGACTGGGAATGCCCGATAGCTTTCCTGCCAATCACGGGTGGAGAGGTCAGGTCCCCCGACGGAACCTCAAAGGAGAATCCAACTGAAGCTTCCTGGGTAGCTCAATTGCTTGAGGGGTTGATGGACGGTGGTGAGCTCGGGCAAGACGATATCGGAATCATCACGCCTTACGCAGGTCAGGTCAGGGCAATCCGAGATAGTGTCCCCACCAGATACGACGGGGTTGAGGTTCGTACCGTGGACGGTTACCAGGGCCGGGAAAAAGAGGTCATCCTGTTTTCGTGCGTGCGCTCAAACAGCCGGGGCGACGTCGGCTTCCTCTCGGACTCCCGTCGGCTCAATGTCGCCCTGACTCGAGCCAGGCGCGGACTTATCGTCATCGGAGACCCTGAAACACTGCGCTACGACGAAGATTGGGCGGCGTGGCTGGAACACGTGCGGAGTCGCAACCTTGAGGCATGGCACTTGCTCGGAATGGCCTGAGGGTACCTATGTCAGACCATGACTCACCAATACAGATGAATTCCGGCGGCGGTACGCTGGCCCAGCAGATTGTCTCCTCCGAACAGGGTCACTGGTCAGTGCCGGACGGTGCAATTCTGGCTTCAGGAGTCAGAAGGACCGCATCTTTCACCGTGGATGTAGTGATAGTCACAACGATACTGATGGTTGTCACAGGAGGAAGGATCATCGATGCCTGGAACCTCACACTGTGGTCCTCCGCAGACTTTCACTTCGCTCTCGCTCAGGCCTTCGTGGTGCTGGTGGCCCATTGGCTATACTGGAGGCTTACTGGCGTCGCCTACTCACGTTCTCTGGGTCAGCGCATGCTTGGTCTCGCGGTGGTAGCCGATGACGGTTCGGGCATGACTAGTCAGATGTGGGACGCGCGAGCCCTGCGCAAGCTGCTCTACCTCATACCTGTACTGAACTTGTACTTCGGAGCCTACGATCTGGCTAGGATATCGCAACGACACACACATCAGTCCAACATCGACCTGATCGTCTGTTCAATCGTGGTGCACGCAGATTCACTGCCGCCAGCGAGCAGGCACCACATCAGGTAGGAGAAAGTATGGAAGAAGTGGTGCGGCGTGCGCTCGCAGGAGACTGTATCGTCTATCCAACTACCACTCAGCCTGCTCTTGGCTGCCTGCCAGAACCCACCTGCCTCGACCGGTTGTACCGATTGAAGGGGCGGGAGTCTGACGTGCCCGTAAGCATCGGTGTCGCTAGTCTGACTCAGGCCGAAGCACTTGTCGAGGTTCCCGATGGAGTCAGGGAGCTACTCGGTGACTTCCCCGAGGGATCACTGACAGTGATTCTCAGAGCCCACAATACACTGGATTCCCGACTCGGTGGCGACAGCATCGCCATCCGAGTGGTGGCTCACCCGCTCGCTAAGCGTCTGCTGGAAGCAACCGGTCCGCTGACAGCGACCAGCGCAAACAGGAGTGGTGAGTACCCCGTAACTGATTGCGACGAAGCTGCACGACTCCTTTCAGACGGCGGCGGTGTTATCGGATGCGTGCCTGGAACCTGTCCGAACGGAAGGCCCAGTACATTGATAGTGTGGTATTCAGTCTATGATTCAACCGAGTCAAGGGATATCGAGGTTCTCAGAGAAGGAGTAGTTAGCGAATTAGAGGTCAAATCATGGTTGAGGAAGAGGATCTGAAGCACTGGCGGGACGCCGGTCACGTCGCGCGCAGGACCTTGGACGGAATCAAGGGAGAGATCACCGCTGGAAAGCACTGGAACGATGTCATTGATTCCGCAGAGCGTTTCATCAAACGGCATGGTGGTCATGCTGCGTTCCCGGTAACCATCTCGGTCAATGACATGGCCGCGCACTACACGACTAATCACCTGTTGGAGCCTCCCGAAGGGTTCGAGGGTGAGATGATCTTTGAGAAGGGGGACTTGGTCAAACTCGACGTCGGGGTGCACATCAAAGGCGCCATCGCCGACAATGCTCTGACTGTCGAAGTAGGCGGGGGCGGCAACCACACCGAACAGATTCGTGCAGCCGAGGAGGCGCGCGACGCCGCCATCGAGAAGATGCATGCCGGCACCCCCTGGCACAAGGTTGGAGCTGCCGCCGAGCAGGTTGCTAAGGACGCTGGCTTCGAGCCAATACGTAACCTCTGTGGGCATCAGTTGGAGCGTTGGAACCTGCATGCCGGGACTTCGATTCCATCGTACGCCTGCGGTTCCAACAACCCTGGCTTCAAGGGCTCTCCCGAAATCGGTGGGATATACGCCGTCGAGCCCTTCAACACGACTGGTGGATCGGGGATGGTGGAAAACGTTCCTCCATCCAATTCGTCGAACATCCTGAGGGTTACTGGTAATGTCAAGATTCGCAAGGCGTTGGCCAAGGGCAAGGTCAAGCCGCTCGGTGCGACCATGGCTAGATACATCGAGGAGCGTTACAACACCCTCCCTTTCGCAGAGAGGTGGGCCTATCCACTACTAGAGAGGCCGTTCCCTGAGGAGGAAATAGAATCGCTCCGTAGGAAGTGGGACGCATTGATCAAGAAACTTACTACTATTCGCTTCTTGGAGATCTACGCCGCGTTGCGCGATGCAGACGGAGGGGACGTTGGACAGTTCGAGCACACGGTGCTCATTACCGAAGGCGGCCCGGAAGTGCTCACTGTACATTAACAGGCTTGCAATACATCGTTTTTCCCAAAATTGCGGCAGTTTCTCGCAACGATTATTTATTGCCGGCTCCGATGGGTCTTCGTACAGGGACGACAGGTTCTCGCTGAGTGCATCCCATCCCCTCGCTTTTTTCTCTCGCCCTGTACACCTAAATCGGGCTGCTGCGAAGCAGAACAAAGACCTGCGAGATTATTCTGGCAGACAAAAGTTCCATTCGTACCACCATCATCTCAGAGTGTGGAACCCATAGACGAGTGGACCGTAGCCGAGCTCAAGGTCGAGCTCAAAGAGCTCGGGCTCTCTAACAGTGGAAACAAGGAGAAGTTGTACGATCGTCTGCTCGAATATGAGGAAGATGAGGAATGGGGCGAAGATGACTGGGATGAGGGAGATTCAGAGTTCGACGCATCTGAACTGGTGGCCTCACTCACGGGAGTTGTCCTTAGGAACCGTGTAGCTATCGCAGCGGTGTTCGGTGTAGCCATGCTGGTTGCAGCAGTTGTAGTGGTAGGGCCAACTGTCCTCGACATGGTCATGCCGGACAAGGAGGCCGAACCCGAGGTGAATGTGTGGGAGTTCACCCTCGAGGAGAGGAACCAGACCGATGTCCAGTCCTTCTTCGTGAATGATGACGCCACTGAGAATGTGGTCCTGAGCATCCCCCTGCCACGTAACATATCTAGCGTCTATATCGGGGCCTACTGGGGAGAGGAAGACGAACAGCCAGGAGGCATAGTTGGATGCGACAAGGTGACGGTGGAAGTTTACGATTCCTCAGTCAACAAATCGAACCAGTACTCGCTGTCGAACACTGATGCTATGAGTCAGGACTGTGATGCCGATAAGACAGAGCCATGGGATAAGATCTGGTACCAGTACACACTTGACCTCCCCAACATAACTGGTTTCGAAGGCACGCAAGAGGAGGCGCTCGCACTTTGGGAGCAATACAACGGAATTGGCACAGGGGAATGGCGTATCGACGTTAGTGTAGATGTCTACACAATCTGGGGTACAGTATGTGACTGCGAGAACGGTGAGGAGGTCAGACTGACCATCTCTTACATTGAGTACACAGTGAGCTTGGCGAAGGTCGTGCCCCCTGACTCTACTGAGTGATTAGTCCGCTTCCGCACTGCTCGCTGAGCCGTACAGCGTCACTGCAATGATAGCAGCCAGTACAAGGAATATGCCGATGACTTGGTTCTGCGAATGCCCATCCTGATGCAGTATGACATAACCCCAAACAAGTGTCAGTACAGGCTGCAGTAGGATGGCAAAGGAAGTGTGTGCTGCTGGTAGGCGCGGTAGAGCATGGGTAATGGCCAGCCAGCCGATTACCTGACAGAGCAGTGCGAGAACGATGAGCCAACCATGGCCTGGCCAGGTTGGCTGTAATTCCAGTGGTTCTATGGCCATGCTGCTTAGAGGCAGCAAGCCGAGAACGAGTAGTCCTAGGGCGGCGCCAGCCGTAGCGTCCAATTGAACTGAAGAGGATGGTGCCAGTTCCCTGTTAGAATATCGGAACAAGATTAGGAATGAGGAGTAGAAGAATGCCGCCATCGTACCGAAAACGACGCCTTTGACGGGGTCTTCACCATATGGATCTGTATCAGCGATGCCTGAGATCAGTGCCAATCCGATGATTACTACTGGAAGGGATACTAGAATGGCTTGGTTCGGCTTCTCTCCAAACAGTTTCCAAGATGCTAGAGTGACTATGATGACTTGTGAATTGCCAATCAGTGTAGCGATGCCGATGCCGATGAAAATCATCGAACTGTGATAGGATAGCATATCCGGAGCGAGAATCAACCCAGCACCAAACGCTGTCCATCGCGTCCGCGAGGAGCGTGTGTCCGACTTGCGGACGAGATACGCTAGCAATGCAAGCGCTGGGAGTGCGTACAGCATCCGGAAGAACGCCCCGGTAGATGGATTGGTGTCCGAGTAGATGTAGAACACAGGGGAGAATGAGATAGCCACAGCGCCAGTCAGCGCTATCAGCATGGTTCGACGGTCTGAATCGACCGACATAGCCGGCCACCTACTCTGATTCGCCGTCCACGAGCATTTGCTGGAGCTCGCCGCTCTCGTACATCTCCAGAGCTATGTCAGAACCCCCGATGAGCTCGCCATGAACGAAAATTTGGGGCATTGTGGGGAAATCCGACCACGCGCAGACCGAGGGGATTGCTCGGTGGTCGGAGAGTATGTTGACAGTGACAAATGGCTGACCGAGCTGCTGCAGAACCGTCGCGGCGCGGTTGGAGAATCCACACTGCGGTTGCTCCGGTGTCCCCTTCATGAAGAGGACTAGTTTGTTGTTGTCGACTATCTCTTGCAACTCCTCTGGTGCCCAATTGAATTCTGTCATTTCATCACTCCTTGTCCGGCCTGCGGATATGCACTCCAAAGAACTCCACTTCTTCACCATGCGGGTCGAAAGCGGTGTCTCCGCTATCTCCAGCCTGCTCAGGAGTCATGCACTTCAGATCCAGCGCATGCACGATGTTCTGCGCAATGAAGGGCTTGAAGTGATTCAAAATTGGACGCTGTCTCTGTAGTGGTCGCACCCCTTCATAGCTCTCGGAAATCACCCTAACATGGAAGTGGTCACCACTGCCATGCAGATCTGATGCCTCGACCTCGGCGTCGTGAACGACCTTGCGGACCTCTTCGATCATCCACTGCTCTGTGACCATCTAGACTCCCCTCGGGGCTGAGTGCTTTGAATGCTCGTCGGGGAGCTACTGGTCGAGTGCCGCGGTGATTGTAGCGAGGTTCTCGGCTATCGTGCCACGATCGTTGATGAGTCCCGATCCTACTACTGCGATGTCAATTCCCCACTCTGCAATCATTGCGGCGTTGTAATCCTTCACGCCACCATCTATCATCAACTTGGTAGCGCGCCCTCCGGCTGCAGACTGAGTATCTATGGCTGCGCGGAATGCACGCACCTTGTCCTCGACCTCAGGCATGAATTGTTGTCCACCCTTGCCGGGGGCAATAGACATCACCAAAACGAGGTCCAAGTCCTGTAGGAAGGGAAAGACATCCTCGGCTGGAGTGTCGGGGTTCAGCACACAGCCGACCTGCACCCCGGCGCCGTGCAAAGCCTCGATTAGCGCGGGAAAGTCTCCTACGGCCTCAATGTGGGCGATTACCATGTCCACACCGGCGTCGACGTACTGGTCCCATGTCTCCTCAGCGTTGGTAATCATGAGGTGACAGTCGATGGTGACTTCAGAACCGAGTCGGTCGCGCACAGAACGTATCAGAGCGGGACCAAATGTGACAGTTCGATTGACAACCCAGTTACCGTCCATTACGTCCATATGTAACCAATCAATACCCGCTGCCACTGCTTCTTCAAGCGTCTCACCGAGCCTTGTGAAGTCGGCTGTGAGGATGCTCGGCGTAATCTCCATGAGTCGATGGGGGCGGCTTTCGGTTCTCAATCCCTCGGCCCAGCAATGTACATGCTACAGACACAAATTGATAGGATGTGGATGCGGCGGTATGGTTACGGGTGAGTGAATGGGAAAAATAGTGACTGCGAGTGATGCGGACTTCGATATGGTGACGAGAAGCGATGAGTGGGTGTTGGTTGACTTCTGGGCACCTTGGTGTGGACCCTGTAGGATGATTGCTCCCGTGCTTGAGCTAATCGCCGGAGAGCGCGAGATTACCATCGCCAAAGTCAACACCGATGTCAATCACCTTTCACCCGGTAAATACGGCGTCAGGGGAATTCCGAATCTGATTCTCTTCCACAACGGTGAGGTCGTCGACAGGTTGGCCGGTGCCCTGCCGAAACCGGGGATGGATGACTGGCTGAACCGCCACATGACCTAGTTGGACGCCTCGCGCAACCTACGGGCCCGCTCCGCGTGCGGCGCACCAACCTCCCTCAGGAGTCTTGCTCGCAGCGCCTCGTGTAACCACATGCCGTCGCTGAGCTCCAGCATCAGTCCCCTTTCGAGCAAATCGGCTGGTGGTGGACCGTCGATTCCGGCGGCCTTCGCCAGTGCGTTCCACGGGACTGGGCGCTCAGCGACTGCCAGCAACGCGAGAGTTTCTCTGCGATCTTCTGGCAGTACATCGAGAATCTCCTCGTCGAGGAAACGTAACCAGTCTTCGTGCAGGGTCTGGCCATAGAGTTCGAGCAGCTCGACTGCCAGAGGATGACCGCCTGTAGCTCGATGTATCTCTTCAGCTGGGGCGTGACTAGGCAGGTCGAGAGAATCTAGCCAAGCCGAGATTTCGGCCAGAGAAAGACCGGAGAGCGCGAGCTCCTCGATGCGTCCACGCGTGTGCACATCGCGCCTGTCGTAGAAAGCGAGGTTCGTTCGTGAGACCAGCAGCAGCCGCATGGCCGTTGACTCAGCGACCTGCAACAGGGCACCTAGCAGGTGGGCCCCCTCGGAGCCGATGTTGTGGACGTCATCGAGAATTAACAACATCTCACTACAAGGAACACCGCAGTGCCCCTCTTCGTCCAGCATGTGGGCAGATAGCCGACGACGGTAGAGGTCCAGATCTAGTCGGGCTCCTGGCTTGAGGGGTAGTGAATCGAGTATTCCATAGGGGTCAGATGAGTCTTCATCGAGGCCAATGCCGAGCCTGTGCAGCAAGCTCGTGGCGATGCCCAAGGGTGAGTCCCAGGGTTGACACGGGTAGTACATCACTTCGAGACCGGGGGCCCTCCCTAGCAGCCCGTCGAGCCAGTACGAGGTCAGAGTGGTCTTGCCGCACCCGGCAATTCCAGAGAGTACGAACATCGGGGCGCTGGACGCATACCAGTCGTCCAAGCGAAGTTTCTCAGACGAGCGGCCGTGCACGGTTCGGGTCTGAGGAGGTCGGGTGTGGTATGTCGAATGTGCTCCGGTGAGAAGCGAGAGTGAGCCAGGGGGTGGGACCGCGGTATCGTCGGATCTGACGATGGCTCCGAATCGTATGTCACCGAAGTTCAGCACCCCTTCGTGCTGCGCGTGCATTAACACCTGAAGCAGTGTCAGCCCGGCCTTCAATCTCGGTGCCGCCTCATCGGCGCGGACCTCGAGCAGTTTGCCCTCCCTGCTGCGCAACAATATCGAAGTTGAGCGGAGTTCATCTATCCGCTCCCGCGCCACGGCGCGGCCCTCATCGGTCAACTGCCACGTCTTCTGACGGCGGTCGTCCCCTCTGACAGTTCGCGTATGCTCGGTGGCCCATCCGTTGGACATCAGATCTCGCATAGAGCGTGAGACATTTGGTGGATGCAGGGCGCATATCTCGGCTATCCCGGGACGAGTCATCTCCTGAGTGACGAGGTAGTGGTCGGCTTGGTGGTCCTGCTCCCAGAGGTGCAGCAGGATGCGATCGACCACAGGGACACTGATCCTGATATCGCTGCGTGCCATGCGTCTTGGCGAGAGATACGTTGCGCATCAAGCGTTCGTAAGGCTGCGCCCTCGCGCGGTTGCGCATTGGTCATATTCAAGAGAAAGGGGACTCAGCACGTCTCATGGACGAATCCACGCGGTCCAAGTTACTCAACCTGCAGCGCATGGAAGCCACCGAAGCGGAAGTCTATCGCCGTCTCGCCAAGATGCAGCCCGACCCCATGAACCGATCCATACTCGAGGGCATCGCCTTGGAGGAGGAGAGGCATGAGTCCGTGATAGGAAAGATGACGGGGGAGCAGGTCAAGGCTGACATGGGCAAAGTCAGAAGGCAAGTTATGTTAGCTAGGTTGTTTGGGTTTACCTTCTCTGTCAAGATGATGGAGGCAACGGAGCAGGATGCTGCTGCTGAGTATCGCAAACTTGGTTTGCACGAGATTGCCGATGAAGAGGAGGCTCACGAGGAGAACATGATTGGTATGCTTGACGAGGAGCGTCTGCGCTACTCGGGCAGCGTTGTCCTTGGGATGTCTGATGCCCTCATCGAACTTACGGGGGCTTTGGCAGGGCTCACCTTCGCTCTGCAAGACCTGAATTTGGTAGCATTGGCCGGATTGGTAACGGGAATCGCGGCGGCATTCAGTATGGGTGCCTCGGAGTACCTGTCCTCGCGTGCGGAGAAGAAAAGTGAGTCAGCCGTTAAGGCTGCATTCTTCACCTGGATTTCTTACCTAGTTACGGTCTTTATGCTGGTCTCCCCCTATTTGTTGTTCCAAACCGACAGTCCTGATTTTCAAGGCTTTGAACCTCATGTCCAGGCCCTGCTATGCACCTTCGCAATAGGTCTGCTAATAGTCGCAGTGTTCAACTTCTATGTCTCAGTGGTTGAAGAGGTCTCTTTCAAGAGTAGGTTCATGGAAATGGCTGGTATTCTCGGTGTGGTCAGCCTAATCTCGTACGGCATAGGACTAGCGCTCAGAGGCATGCTTGGAATCGATATCTGAGTCGAGTACCGACTCCGCAACCTATGTGTCTGAGACCGTTCTCGCGGAGCCATGAGCGCATACGATGAACTGCTTGAGAGATTGAGGGACATAGACCTGATTGGTCAAATCGGTGGCTTGGTGAGTTGGGATCAGGAAGTACTGATGCCGCCTAAGGCGGCGAGCCTCAGGGCTGAGCAATTGGCTTGGATCTCTAAGACCGGTCACCAGAGGTTGACCAATCCTCGCATCGGAAAACTGCTAGACAAGCTAGAGACCACTGACAACCTTGACGATGTACAGGCCGCTAACGTCAGGCTGGCCCGCGAGTCATACGACAAGGCGACGAAGTTGCCTACAGAATTCGTCGAGGAGATGGCCAAGCACCGCTCGCGGGCGCAGATCTCGTGGAGTGAGGCACGTGCGAAGGACGATTTCTCGATCTTTCGCGACGATCTCGCAAAGTCCATTGATCTCGCTCGTCGAAAGGCCGACTACCTAGGCTACGACGAACTACGGTACGACGCACTTCTCGACATTTACGAAAGTGGCCTCACTGTAGCTAGAGTAGACCCGTTGTTCGCTGGATTGCGCGACGACGTAGCCCCTCTAATCAAGGCGGTTGTCGAGAGTGGTAATCGCCCGGACATCTCGTGGGTGGAGGATAACTCGTGGGAACAGCCGGGTCAGGAGGCATTGAGTCAGGGCGTTTCAGAAGCGATTGGTTTCGATTTTTCCGCCGGCAGGCGCGATGCTTCTACCCATCCATTCTGTGGTGGACCGAACCCTGACGATGTTCGCTGGACAACCCGTTACAGCGAATCAGATCCATTTGGCTCGCTGTACGGCTCAATGCATGAGACGGGTCACGGCACCTACGAGCAGGGACGTCGACGGGACCTCGACTTCCAGCCCGCCGGGGAGGCGAATGGACTCGGAGTTCACGAGAGTCAGAGCAGGTTATGGGAAAATCAAGTCGGCCGCTCACGTGAGTTCTGCGAGTGGGCTCTGCCACTGTGGCAGAAGCACTTCCCCCAGAACATGGATGGAGTCGATTCAGAAACGCTATGGCAGGCAGTCAATCTTGTGGAGCCGAGTCTGATTCGAGTAGAGGCTGACGAAGCCACCTACAATGTGCACATTATGATCCGTTACGAACTCGAGAAGAAGCTCATCGCAGGGGATCTCGAAATCGACGACCTGTCGGACGCCTGGGACGACATGTATGAGGAGTTTCTCGGCATAAGAGCGCCGAACCGCGCGCTCGGAGTGCTGCAGGACATCCACTGGTCTATGGGGGCCTTCGGTTACTTCCCGACCTACACGCTTGGTAACCTGTACGCCGCACAGTTGCTTGCAGCGGCCCGCGAAGACTTGCCTGACCATGATGAGCAGATGCGGCGTGGTGAGTTCACGCCCCTGCTGGACTGGATGCGTGAGCACGTGCACCAACGAGGGAGCATTCTCAAGCCGGCGGATCTAATCAAGGAAGCCACTGGATCTCCCCCCTCTCCAGACGCCTTTGTAGACTACCTGAAGGACAAGGTCGAGCAACTCTACGGTGTTTCAGCCTGACTCGTTCACACGAAAGCCCGATAGCGGGGCATCATGGTCTGACGCCATGATTGTGCATACACTCGAGTCGGTCTCTTCGTTTGAGCGAGAGCTCGGCAGTGCCTGCACTGTTCTGAGGATTGACGGCGATGACTTGCTAGGAGGCTCGCAAGAAGGCGTTCTGGCCTGCTGGTCGGTAGATTCTGGGAACGAACGATGGAGGGTCGAGATGAACGGGCCGATTAGTGACCTCGCTATGATTGATGGTCGCGTCTACGCGGCAGCCTCATCGGACCTGCACGCGCTCGATTTAGATACTGGAGATATCATCTGGAGTCGTACACTGGAAGGAGCGAGTGATTTCGTCCAAGTTAGAGAAGGAATTGTCTGGGCGGCTTCGTCTGTGTACGAGATTGAGCTTTCAGACTACACCGAGTCGACTGTGCGGATGTTTGACAGCGAGGGTTCGCTTCAGGAGCACTGGACGTTTTCCGAGCGCGCCTGGTACTTCGGTCTGCACGATGACGGAGGAGTACTGCTGGGGCTGGGTAGACCACGTTGCGGGCTCCTTCGAATCCGAAGCGGTGAGGGCACTTCGCATCGCCCCTTAGAGGGAAGTAGTCCTGTGACCGTCGGTGTATGTGACTCCGAGGGACGCTTTCTAATCGGACACTCCGACGGCAGGGTCTGCGTGGTGACCGATTCAGTCGATGAGTCTAGCGAGGAGCGGTCTTCACCTGTTCGAGCAATCTGCAACTCTGGACAAGCCTGGTTCTCAGGGCACGAATCAGGCGAGATTGTCTCAAGTCGAGGCTGGGTAGACACGGCACCAGGTGCTGTAGAATCACTTGCAATGGGTCCTTCTGGCTCCAATGGCAGCGGAATCTGGGGGTCGAGATGGAACGGTGAAACGTCGGGCGTTACTGTCTTGGAAGCCGCTGATGGTAGCATACTCCTGGAAATTGGACACTATCATCGCATAAGGCACCTCCAATCAACTGATGGTAACATCGCCCTAGGTGACTCCAGTGGGAGAATTCACCTGATTGAAGAAGCGTTTCTTTCGAGGCGCCTCAAAGGGATCGTGGGGGAGACTGATGATAACGAGCGTAGAAGCCAGTTAATGGAGCGTTTGAGGCGCCTCAGAGGTGTGTGAAATCCAGTGGAAATTAACATTCCAGACCCTCATTTCCGGTAGACTGCGGCTATATTCGAGAAAGGTTTATGTATTCCCCCTCTCCCTGCTAAACTTGCCGCTTCTCTGGAGTGGTGTGGGGGCGCTTTGGCGCAACCCGCGGGCCACAGAAACCGAGCCGCGAGAGAGCGGCGGCGGAACCCGAGATTCGAAAGGAGATCGGGGAAGAGTCGGAACGCCATATGGGCGGGAAGACGGCGGGAGAACCGAAGAGGACAAAGGTGGAGAGAACTGGAGAGAACTGGACGAAAGGAAGGGGAAGAAAGGGGGAAAGAAACCGGAGGAAACGGAGGAGGAAGCTGAGGAAAACGTAACCGAACCGGCAACGGGGAAAACGAAAACCGAAGCAGAGTACTATCCCGAGGAGATATGCGTGGAAAGGGGAGGAGAACGAACCTGGAAGCGGTGTGAGGAACGAAGCGGAAAAACCGACGGGAACTGGACGCAAGGAAGGGGAAGGAACGGGAAGGAAGTAGAGGGAAACATGAGTGGACAAGGGCGGAGAGATCCGTGGAGGAAGCTGTATCGGACCGTGGAGAGAACTGGAGAAAACTGGACGAGAACTGGACGCAAGGAAGGGGAAAGAAAGGGGAAGGAAGGGGAAGGAAACGGAGAACGCG
>Ga0206685_10000180_pt1 | contig 19706 bp, 29 predicted proteins | sample M220012015metaG_FD_161049 | JGI IMG/M metagenome (GOLD analysis project Ga0206685, IMG submission 161049) | Ammonia-oxidizing marine archaeal communities from Monterey Bay, California, United States - M2 200m 12015 | ecosystem: Environmental > Aquatic > Marine > Intertidal zone | place: USA...
ATTCCAGTTCGGTTCAAATCCCCTTTCTTTTCATGTTCCTTTGTAATCTTGGCTTGATTTCTATTTCTAAATTTTGATAAAATAAAAAAACAATGAAAAAATTGATTGTATGATCAAATTATATCATAAAATATCATGTCATTAGGATTCCATTTCTGTACCTAATGCATCTGCAATAATATTTGCCCAATTGAATGCAGCAACAACAGATGTAATTTCTACAATTTGTTTATCATCATATCCAAAATCTTTTAAAATTTTATGATCATCAGATGTAGTTTTGTTTGCGGAATCATTGATTTTTAATGCATAGTTTAGTGCAGCTTTTTCTTTATCTGAAAAACTTTTAAAATTATTTTTAAGATCAGTAATTTGTTCATCCGTAAATCCCATTAATTGTAGTAACATTCCATGTGCTTGTGTACAATATTTACATGAATTTGCATTTGAAACTATTACTGCTATAGATTCTTTTAAAATTCTTGGAATGGTGGATTCACGAAGTAAGATGATTTTTACTCCATCCCAAAACCATTTAGCAATTTGTGGATCAATACTAGTTGTTTTTAAAATATTGGGTATTTTTCCAATTTGTAATTCATCATTAATTTCTTTATACAAAGATTCAATTTGGGGATTTGTTTTATCTCCTTCTTTTACAAACGGCACAGTTTTTTCAATATTTAAATTAAATAAAAATTTTTAAATTAAAATAAATTAATTGATAAAATGTGATTTTCAAGATTATTTTTCAGATGATGAAGGGGAATTTGGTTTCATGACAACTTTATCTGAACCTTTGCAAGTTTTGTTACCTTTGGAATGTTTGTGAATTTTCCAATTTGCCCCCTTTGTGAATTTTAAAACTATGTGACCTGTTTTCCATTTTTGACACCATGCACAAAAGATCTTAGGAGCATTAGATTTTGACATGTGAAAATTACCTGAATTGGGCATGTTATTGTCTAATTCTTAGGAATATTTAGGAAATTGTTCTGTTTCAGGATTCCCTTTTTAAGATGGACATAATTCCAACATGGCTCACAGTAATGATATTGCATAATGGTATATTGATCATATTCGTGAGCTCCTAGTGTTGCCACCTGACACTTGTCACAGGCATATTTTTCAGATAATGAAGTGGAATTTGGTTTCATGACAACTTTATTCTTAATTTCTACAATTTAGTTTTGATTCATATCTTTGTTTGTGATAGACCAATTGTTTTTTTAAACTAATTATTTCCTGATGTTTTACACGGTATCGCTTATTTTGTAATTTTCTTTTTTCTTTGTCCTCTTTTTTTAATTCATTTAAAAAATGTAATTCCATTAATTTGTTAATTTAGTTTTTTTATATTAATTGCAATTTTTTTTCAAGATAGTTCAAAAAAAAATTGACATGAATGTCATTTAAAACACAATATTCAGATTCTGTCAATTTTTTACGTTTAATTATTTTTATTGAAATATGAACAAATACAATTAATAAGAAATGATATTTGCAAAATTATCATGGATAAGAAGAACTATGTAATTGCAGGGGTATTTTTAATCAGTATAATCATAACATCTATAGTTTCTATAATACATTCAGAACATGACGTTCATGAATTAATGCATATTTTGACTTTATTTACTACAGTATTTTTAGCATTTTTATCATTTAGAGCCTTTTACAATTATCGTCTTGGGAGATTATTATTATCAGCATTTGCATTTTTGTTATTTGGAGTTTCAGAATTCATTGAAGTTGTGGAAGACGTTGAAAGCCACGAGGGTCCATTTTCAATTAATGAGATTCGAGATTACTTTATAATTGGAGCAATAGCTCTATTTGCCATAGGAACAATTGTTAGGATAAAAAAATGAAAAACTGTAAAGAAAATACATTGGAATTAATTTTAAAACAACCTGTAACTGTATCAGATTTGTTGTCTCAGGTAGACTGCGTTTATGAAACTGTGAATCAATACCTTGTTGAATTTGAAAAACAGGGAAAGGTATCTCACAAAAAATCTAAGTTCAGTATATTTTACAATCCTAAATTAGAAGTCGAAAAAATTGACTTTTTTGAATTAATGTTAAATTCTACTACAAGATCCATAATCGTCTTACTACTAAAATCAACTAAACTATCTCAGTTAGAAATTTCTATTATTATTGATAAATCTCATCCAAGTGTTTCAAGAACATTAAAACTTCTATACCAAAGGGATATACTTGAAATGAATTATAATGCACCAGGAAAAACTTATTCACTTAAGAATAAATCTCAAATAATTTCTTGGATGAAAGATACTCATCCAGATTTGGTAAATAGAATGACTGGTGGATTAGTAGAAATGTTTTTACAATAATGAAATTGGGAATTACCAATTAAAGAGATACTTTATTGTAATATTTTTTTAACATCTACTTTTTGTAAATATTATCAAAACTTACGAACTTTTATGGGGTGAGTCTATCAACATCTCTTGGATAAAATGTAGTATCACGAATGTTTTCAGTTCCAGTTAAAGCCATAATTAATCGCTCAAGACCAATACCACAACCTGCGTGTGGGGGGACACCATAATCAAATGCATTAAGATGGTATTCAAAAGAGTCTGTTTTCATACCTTTGTTACTCATTCTTTGAGCTAACTCATCACGTTTTTCAATTCTTGTACTGCCGGAAGATAATTCCAAATCTCCAAACATCAAATCAAATGATTCTGAAATTTTTGGATTAGATTTGCTATCTTTTACGTAAAATGGTTTAGGTCCTAAAGGCCAATCAGTAATAAAGTAAAATCCATCTAAACCAATTTTTTTAAGATTTGATGGATACAAGTCATCACCCCATTCTATTTTTGCTCCGGCTTTTTGCATTCTATCTACAAGATCATCGTATGTGTATCTGGGAATACTTTCAGGTACTGGAGTTGGAGCAAATTCTGAATCAGGGTTATTTTTTATGTAATCATTAACTGCATTAATTGAAACTTTTATGATTTCCTCTATTCGGCTCATCACATCATTATAATCTACAAAAGCTTCTTCCAAATCTATGGATATTGCTTCAGCTAAATGTCTATTTGTTCTTGAAGGCTCTGCTCTAAAAATTGGTGCAATTTCAAAAACTTTTTCAAAACTCATAGTTAATTGTTCTTTATACAATTGGGGACTTTGTGCCAAAAATGCTTCTTTGTTATAGTAAAATATTGGAAATAATGCAGCTCCACCTTCAGTAGCTGTTGCAATCATTTTTGGGGTATTGATTTCAATAAAATTTTGATCATTGAAATAATCTCTAATTGTTTTTAAAACTAAACTTCTAGTTTTGAAAACATGTTGTAATACATTACGTCTAAGATCAATTGGTCTTACTTCTAAACGTGTATCAATATTTTTGACAGTTTTTGCAGTGGGTTCAAATGGAGGAATTGTGGTTACTTCAGAAAATACACGTAGCTCTGTTGGAATAATTTCAAATCCACTTGGTGCTTTTTCAGATGCTTTTATGGTTCCAATTATTGCAATAGATGAGTGTGCTTTTAGAGAAGAGATTTTTTCACGTATTTCATCAGGACAATCCCCTTTTTTTGCAACAATTGAAAGAGATCCATTTTTATCTCGAATAGTTGCAAAACTGATATTTCCATGACCTCTTACAGTTAAGACCCACCCCATCACAGTTACCTGTATTCCATCCATGGATGAGTTTAATTCATCAGAATAATGAGATCTACGTAATTTTCCTAATTCAGTGTCTATCATAATTTACAATTATTGCATATTTTCTGGTATAATTAATTTTTTGACGTAGTTTTAGATTAATTAGCAGGATTATTTCATTATAATCATGCCTTTAAACAATAAAGAAAAGATAATATCCATTATTTCAAATGGTATTGCGGTTTTTTCTCTATTACAAGAAAGAGGTGAACTACCCACAAATACAACAATGTATGATTTTGTTCTCAAAGTGATTCCTGAGGATATTAAATCAGAATTAAGCGTGGAATTAATTGATGAAGTTTTTCAATATGTTACATCTGCACATGGGGCATCAGGCGCTAAAAATGGTTAATTCAATAGAATAGCGATCTACAAATAGGAGTGCGATCTACAATATGATAGTCTTGGTGAGATAAAGAACGTCGATACGTCATATCTTTTCAGGACTCGAAATTTTCAATTAAATGATTTTTAACACATATCAGAACGGGTATAGTTCATAAAGTACAAAATTATACTTAGAGTAAGAAAATGACTGCAATAGCAACTTTGGGTTCTCACTGCGCCTTACAGGTCTTAAAAGGTGCAAAAGATGAAGGTCTTAAAACAATTTTAGTTTGTGAAAAAAAACGTGAAAAATTATATCGCAGATTTCCATTTATTGATGAATTAATTATTGTAGATTCCTTTAAGGAAGTACTTGATGAAAAATGTCAAAAAACTCTTGAAGAAAATAATGCTGTTTTAATTCCTCACGGAACATTAATTGCACAAATGAATTCTGAAGAAATTGAATCTATCAAAACTCCTGTGTTTGGAAACAAATGGATTCTTAGATGGGAATCAGACAGAGAAATGAAAGAAAAGCTCATGAGAGAAGCAACCCTTCCAATGCCAAAACCAGTGACAGATCCAAAAGATATTGAAAAATTGGTAATTGTAAAAAGACAAGGTGCTGCTGGCGGTAAAGGATATTTTATGGCAGCAAATGAAGAAGATTACAATACAAAAAGAAATCAATTAATTTCTGAAGGTATTCTTTCAAAAGACGAAACTCTATACATTCAAGAATATGCTGCGGGTGTTTTAGCATATTTACAATTCTTCTACTCGCCATTAACAAATGAATTAGAATTCTTTGGAGTTGATCAAAGACATGAATCAGACATTGAAGGTCTTGGAAGAATTCCAGCAGAGCAACAATTAAAATCAAAAAAAGTTCCATCATTTAACGTAATTGGAAACAGCCCCCTAGTTTTGAGAGAATCATTATTAGATGAAGTATACACAATGGGTGAAAATTTTGTTGAAGCTGCAAAAAGAGTTGTCTCTCCAGGCATGAATGGTCCATTTTGTATAGAAGGAGTTTACGATGAAAATGCAAAATTTACATCATTTGAATTTTCAGCAAGAATTGTTGCTGGAACCAACATCTACATGGATGGTTCCCCTTACTACTCATTATTATTTAATGAAAATATGAGTATGGGTAAAAGAATTGCAAGAGAAATAAAGATAGCAACAGAAAAAAATCAACTAGATAAAATTACTACATAGAAGAGATATGAAATGGGACTAAAAGATATAATCAATAAAATTTCAGCAGTAGGATTAGTTTCATCTGCAGCAATAATTGCATCAGGGTATATTTTTGAAAACAAAGAATTGTTTGGATTTGAAAATGCAATGCTACTCTATGTGTTATTACCATCTGCATTCATTTGGTTTGGTACAAGAAAGAATGGATGTGGTAGTTGTAATCAAATTCCATTAGATTCTGAAAAAAAATCGAATTAACTTTTAGATTGTTTAGATTTAATTTCCATTCCATGTTGAGATTTTATAATATATTTATCTCGAATCTTCACACTAATCCAATCAATTACTAATACAGTGATCAAAACAATTAACATGAAAATTGCAGCTTTACCATATTCAAAGAATTTGATATAATTAATGATAAAGAAACCAATACCACCAGCACCAACAATTCCTAAGATACTAGTTTGACGAACATTGTAATCAAACATGTATAGTATTTGACCCAACAAGTGTGATGCAGATTCTGGAAGTACGACATAACGAATTAACTGAAATTTGCTAACCCCAATAGAACTAACTGCATCCATAGGATCAGAATCAATAGTCTCAATGGATTCGTATTGCAGTTTTGTAACAAATCCTATGGTATACATCACAATTGCCAAAACACCAGCATACGGTCCCAAACCTACCATTATTACAAATAATAGTGCCCACAAAATAGATGGAAAAGTACGAATTATTGCCAACAAGGCACGTGTTGGTGCATAAACAAATTTACTATTCAGGTTTCTGGCAGCAAGCATACTTAGAGGCAAGCCAATTACCACACCTATCACAGTTCCAATAAATGCCATTTGAAGTGTCTCAAGCATTGCCCATAATGCAGTTGGGATATATTTCAAATCCTCAATTATGGATTCTGCTACAAATATTTCAGAAATAATAACACTCAGATTTGGCAAACCTTCTGCAAAATGTATAGGATTTGCATCAACATTATATGATGCGATTATGACTAAAGCCACAATCACTCCAATGACGAGGTTATTCTTTGGAGTCAGTATTATGCATCTCCATTATTTCTTCAATACTCATATCACCTGTTTGAAAATCAACAATGGTGTCACCCTCAACACCAATTTCTAAAATTTTTTGTCCTTCTTTAATAACTGCTACACGATTTGCATACTCTAATGCAAGATTCATATCATGATGCACCATAATTGCAGTCAAATTCATTTTCTTTTGTGCATCCAAAATTAAATTCATAATTTCTCTAGATGTTACATGATCCAATTCTGAAACTATTTCATCCGCCAAGAGAATTGTAGGTTTTTGCATTAATGCTCTTGCTATAGCAACTCTTCGCTTTTCACCTCCACTTAGCATGTATGCTTTTCTAGATTCCTTTCCAGACAAACCCACCAATTTTAAAATATTTTTTGCATCTTGAATTTCATTTTGAGGAAATTGTTTAAGTAAAGATTGTATGGTGTTTAGTCTAGGTAATGCTCCAATCAAAATATTGTCAAGAACACTGATATTTTTTACAAGACCTAAGCTTTGAGGGATGTAACCTATTGTATGCATCATTTTTTTAAATTTTTTATTATTCATGTTGGGAGTTAAATAATCAATTTTAATTGATCCTTTGCTCGGAGTCATCATTCCATTCATTAATTTCAAAAGTGTTGATTTACCTGAACCAGATTGTCCAACTATAGCATAGTTTGTACCCCTATCTATTGATAGATTTATTCCTTCCAAAGCATAACTTTTAGAATCATATGAAGTCCAAACATCATTCATTTGGATAATTTTACTTGTAGAAATTAATGAAAAAGGAGGGTTTTTGGCCATTAGAATTTACATCAATTCAAATGTGCCAGGTTTTATTTGCTCTTATCATATTTGTCTAAGATTTTTTGATCAAGACCAGTTAAAGCATCAATAAAGGTTCCAAATTCACCAATATGCATAGTAGTTGTAGTTGGAACTAGTGCTTCAGCACCATACAAATCAGTTAGAATTGAATTATGTTCATCATAATTGAGTTTAATCAATGTACTAACTAGATTATCTTTAGTAGGTTCAGACATACTAGAACTAACCATAAAGACGTGTGATGGTACGGGTCCAATTGTAGTAACTGGACGTAATTTTGCTTGATCTTCTAAACTAAGGTATTTTTTTGGAGCAATATCGGAACCAAATGCAACATCAACATCACCATTTAACAGTAAATTTAATGCTGCTTTGTAGCCACCTGCAAAGGTATAACTTTCAAAATTATTTGCAAGTGCTTGTTCTAAAGCAACAATGTCGTTGCCTTCGATATTGATATGACCATCAGTTACTAGAGTTCCCATAGGTCTTACAAACCCTGAAGAACCAGTAATACTAGTAAATGCAACTCGTTTACCAACAGTGTCTTCAATTGTGTTAATTGAATCATTGTCTGCGGATGTCCAAACTGTTGCTTGATAGTTTACCTTACCTTTGACTAATTCTGCCAATACAGCTTCTGCACCTGTTCTTTCATGAGTAATCCATGCAGGTCCAGTGTCCATAAAAGCAGCATCAATATGACCAAATCGCATTCCTTCAATAATAGTTTCATAATTTGTTGGAACAACTACTTCAACATCAATCCCAAGTTCAGATTCTAAAAATTTCTCTAGAACTTCTGCTTTTGGAGTTAGTTCATCAGCTTTTTCAACTGGAATAAATCCAATAGTTAGGGAATCAACGTCAATAGCATTTGCATCAACAGTAACATATTCAACCTCATTTGTTGTCGGAGCACTAATCATTGTAGATGCAATAGCTAGTGTAGAAACACCAACAATTGCAAAAATTGCAACTAATGCTAGAATTATGTTTTGATTCATTTAATTCAAAAATTAGTATCAGCTAAGATTATTTAAATTCAAAGATGTTTCTATTTGTTTATTCTAAATCTATAGAACGAGAACATGAAATAGTTTAAGATGCAGATTTTGGATTATTGTTATTTGAATGTAAATTTAATGTAGGTTCAAGGTCATCCAAAACAATTTCTACTTTACCAATTCTACTACGATAAAGTTTAATTTTTTTACCTTCAGGAGATATTTCATATCTATCAATTTCTGCCAATGCAAGATCTTCTAAAGTTGACAAAGTTTTGTATACAGTTGAAAGTGATAATTTTAATTCATCAGCAATTTGAGTTGCGTCCTTTGATTCATTTTTGACTGCAAATAAAACTGAGCGTGTGCACACATTGCTTAATGATTCAATAATTTTTTGTGTAATATCAAACTCAGAAAGTTGAATTATGCTCCTTTTTGACACATTTTATCTAATTAGATACCAATATTAAAACTGGTTCAGGCTTTTTTATAGAGATCTCAGCCTGTTTTATCCTGCTTCTGTAGACTTTGTACTTTCTTCCTTTATCAGAAAGCATCCATTTTTCAACTTTAATCAAGGTCAACTCTTCAAGATCAGATAATTTTTTGTAAACAGAACTAAGTGGAATTTTTAGTTTGTCTGAAAGTTCTGCTGCAGTACTACCTTTTTTTACAATTGAAAATAATATTGCACGAGATTCAGAATCAGCCAAAGATTCAATTACTTTCTGTCCGATATCATATTTTTTTAATTGTGGCAATGTGAGACGTCTTGACATAACCCTGTTAAACATTCATTATATTTAAACAGAATAGCCTAGTTCTCATTATCTAGAACAAGAACATAAAATTAAAAATAAATTTATTTTTCAAATTTATTCCAAAATAAACCGAGAATAATTCCCACAGATAACCAAAAAGATGAAACCCCCAGAACAGACATTAATCTAAATTCATTAACTAAATTTATTGGTGCATTTACCTCATCAGGATTTTCGGGCATAACAAAAAATATTACGGAAATAAAAACAATGTAACCAATTAATCCAAAATATTTTTTATTGCTTTGAAGTTTCCGGGATAATTTATAAAAAATTACTACTCCAATTCCAGATAGTACTATAAATGAAACATACAAAATTGCTCTAAGCATAACTGTTTCACCATCACCAACAGTTGGGGGGTTTGCAGGATATTTCAAAAATGGAATTATGTAAATAGTGAGCCACATAAGACCAGCAAGAATTAAAGATTTAGTTACATCATTTTTTCCAGGTAAAGAATTTCTGGATAAAGCAAATACAATTCCAAATAATGATCCCATAGCAATCCCCAAAATTATTCCAGCTAAAACTTGACCACTTTTTTGCCAAATTCTATAACTTTCATACTCTGCCCAAAATTGAGGATTATCTTCTTCTTCACCAGAAGCAAAAAGATTCTGATTTTCAATTCCTATTGCCTGATCAAGATATGGCTCCACAATCGTAAAATTTACAGTTCCATGAATTGCTCCTGCAAGGGAGCCTGAAATCAAAACAATGAGAATGAAGATGTAGCCTTTCATCACACATGATTAAGATAATACCAATTAATAGGATACTTTGGTTTTAATGGCATTTTTAATTTAGAAAAATAAGATTAACTCTTAATGACACGGAAATCCTGCTGCATGTCTCATATCATGTGTAAGTTCATGGATAGTTAGATCAACAAATGCTTGTTCACCATATACTAAACTAAAGATATGACCTTGATCAAAGCCCACAACAAACAATCCTGCTGCAAATACAATAGCTAATGCCAAAATTGCAATTTTGGATACACTTGTTTTTGATACACTAAGTTGTTGAACTTTAGACATCAAATCTACATTTTGTTGAATGTATTTATGTTCTTTGATGACATAATTCTAAACATTATCCTAAATTATCATTTTGATCGATATGTGAGATACCAAAATAAGATACAAACTAGAAATTAATTTTAGGATAAATTAACGAAGATATTTAGAATTAGTAGAAAATCAAAATTATGAAATTATATTATTTATCAATACCAATTATGATCGGAGTTTTGGTAGGAGGGGTTCTTAGTGGATTTGTGATTGATTCAAATAATTTAGAAAAATTAACATCAACAAAACTAATTGAAAATGGATCACCATTTATGGGCAATCCAAATGCACCAATTACAATATTAGAATGGGGGGATTATCAGTGTACATTTTGCTATAAATTCCATCAAAATACACTAGACATAATCAATGAAGATTTTATTAAAACTGGAAAAGTAAAAATTATTTTCAAAGATTTTCCATTAAATGGGGAGGATTCAAAATTAGCTGCTGAGGCATCATATTGTGCACAAGATCAAGAGAAATATTGGAAATATCACGATGAACTTTACAAGAATTGGGGAGGGGAAAGAACTGGTTGGATTACAAGGGAGTCACTAACTAAATTTGCTGAAATAGTAGAGATAGATTTAAAAAAATTTAACAAATGTTTAGATGATCACAAATATGAAAATAAAGTAGATTTACTTTATGAATTTGGAAAAGAAATTGGAATTGATGCAACTCCGTCTTTTTTAGTATTCAATGATCAAAAAATGATTAAAATTCGTGGAAATCAACCATTAGAAGTATTTTTAAAAACTTTTGATGAATTCTAATGTGTACACTAAAAATTGAATCAATATGGATTAATATCCGATGATAAAGACAATCAGTGAATGGTTAAGATCAATATAGAAAAACAGGATTCAGTTAAACTCTATAAAATCAGAAAAACATTAGAAGAATTATCCAAAAAAACAGGTAGAGGTACTGAATTAATTACAGTGTATATTCCAAAAGGAAAACAACTTCATGAGATTATTGGTTCACTTCAACAAGAACAAGGAACAGCAGATAACATAAAATCAGATTTGACAAGATCACATGTTGTTGATTCTCTAGGTAAAGTTGTTCAAAAATTAAAAATGTACAAAAAAACACCAGAAAAAGGACTAGTTATTTTTTGTGGAGCACTACCACAAGAAGAGGGAGGCCCTTTAGGAAGTGAAGTTGTTACTGCATGGGAAATTGAACCTCCAAAAGATTTGAATCAGTATCTATATCGATGTGATGATCATTTCCATGTTGACATTTTAAAAGATATGCTAAAAGATGACAATTTAATTGGATTTTTAGCAATAGATGCCAAAGACGCAGGATGGGGTTTACTTCATGGTGATAAAATTGAAGTTTTATCTCAAACAGGTTCAGGAGTTGCAGGAAAACATAGACAAGGTGGGCAATCTGCAAAAAGATTCCAAAAATTAAGAGAGATGGAATTAAGTTATTTTTACAACAGAGTAGCTCAAACAACTAGAGAATATTTTATTGATATTTATCCGGTAAAGGGACTAATAATATCAGGTCCAGGCCCAACCAAAGAAGATTTCATTAATGGAAATTATTTAGAATATAGATTACAAAATAACATTATCAATACAATTGATGCTAGTTATTCAGGTTCTGAGGGTATCCGAGAAGCGTTTGCAAAATCAGCCGATATCTTAGGAAGTTTTAGATTAGTTGAAGAGAAAAAAATGATTGAAGATTTGTTTAGAGAAATTAATACAAATACGGGGAAGGGGGCATACGGATTACAAGAAGTAATAGAATTTTTAAAAAATAATGTTGTTAAAACATTACTCATTACAGATAATACAAATTTACATAGAGTAGAAGCTGTATGTAGACGCTGCAAACACATTCAAGAAGATATTGTAGAAAGGCCACTTGTAATTCCAAAAAAAACAGAATACAAAAACAATCCTTGTCCAGAATGTAAAGCCATGGATACGGAAGTTAATGAACAAGATATTGTAGATTATTTACAAATTATTGCTGCAAAAGCAGGATCCCAATTAGAAGTTATTTCTGGCAGTGCAGAACACGGAAACATGCTTGCAAGTCTGGGAAAAGTGGGTGCAATTTTGAGATATAATCCAGGTCATACTAAATAAGAGCAGATCTAATTTTTGCTGCTAATTCAGATAATACATCATCACTAGGAATTTGACGTTTTGTCCATACTGTTCCTTTATTATTATATCTAGGAATAATGTGAATGTGAACATGAGGAATAATTTGTTTAGCTGCTTTACCATTATTTTGTGCTAAACTAAACGCATCTGCACCTGATCCTATCAATACGGCTTTTGCAATTTTAGGTACTAGCGAAAAGATTTTTCCAACATTATCTGAATCCATATCAGTGATTCTTTCGTGATGTATTCTTGGAATTACCAAAGTATGCCCATCATCAATTGGATATTTGTCTAAAAGGGCAACATGATCTTTATCCTCATATATGAAATGACCTTCACGCTTTCCATCTAAAATATCACAAAAAATACAAGTCATATCAAAGCATATTTTTCAATTTTATTTATTGTTTGTATTATATCTTTAATAGGGGTAATTTCAGAGTTTGAACGTTCATGGGTAGAAAAGATAGAAAAGAGCGTGCAATTAAACGTGACACTTATGCCACAAAACACTCAGCTGAGAAAAGAAAACAAACGCTAATTGCAATAGGCGTATTAGCAATAATTGCAGTAATTGTAGGTTATGCAGGATATTTATTTTTAACAATGACAGTTGAAGCCCCAGGAGGACCAGAAAATGCAGGTGCATTGGGAAGTGAACACTCACATGCAGGAATTTTAGTGAAAATATTTGGTGATGAATTTGATTTCTCAGCACCAGCTTATCAGATAAAATCTCCTTGGATACATTTTGAATCCCGAGACGGGTCAACAATTCACAAGCATGCAACAGGTGTTGAATTGGAATATTTATTCAATTCACTATCAATAGGACTTGATGATCAATGTTACATATTCCCAGATGGAAAACAATTCTGTACAAATGACGAATATTCTTTAAAATATTTTATCAATGGTGAATTAGTATCAGATATCAGAGAATATGAAATTATTGAAGATGATAAAATCTTAATCACGTTTGGTGGAGAAACAAATGAACAAATTCAGGAATATTTGAACCAATTAGATAATCAAGAAATTATAAAATAAATTCTCAAGATTGATCTTTTGTAGTAAACTGAGCCATTTTATCAAAGAACATGTAATATCCACATTTGGTACATTTTAAAACAGTTAATTCAGTTGTTAAAAATTCCTTATCTTCAAATTTTCCACCAAGTTTAACATTCTCACCTGCAATCATTGCTTTGTTACTTTTACAAACAGGGCATTCGAGAGCTTTTTGTTCAATTTTTGATTTTTCTTCCATATTTTTTCATGACATATTTTCAATTTAAACTGAATGGGAATTATTCGAAACTAGTATCTTAAATCATGCAGGTACAGACAATTTTTGTAAATAATCATAATGGATTCTTAAAAAATCCATAATTTTTCTATCCTCATTTTTATTTATAGGAGCACCATTAGCAAGTATACTCAAATATCGTAAATTTGATTCTAATTGGTGAAGTGACTTTTTAATTCCTTTTTCATATTTTAAGTTAAGAAATTCAACTAATGTTTCTTCAATATGTAAAATATCTTTTTCTAAATTAAGAATATCACTATAAATTATATCATCAGCCATTAATTACAAAAGGCATTATTGAAAATAACTATGATGAGTTAATTTCTTAATTATCATTAGAATATTAAGAAAAAAATAAACAAATGTTAATTTTAATGTACAAACAATTTTTATTATTTATTAAATATTATCTCGTGAGAACCTCAGATAGATAATTGATTGGAATTTATCACTCCACCAAAATTTCAAATTGAAATTATCTGTCTTTTGACGTTCTTTATTTTTAATTAAAAATTATTGTAAAAAAAATCAAGATTTGTGTAAAGGTAAACAGCAGCTTTTACACGTACTTCTAAGCTTAAATTTTTTTAATGTTTCTTCAAGAGTTTCCCCTTCTAATACAACAGCATTGGTAGCATGACCATTATCACATTTCAATTTATGAATTGTAAACAACATAAAATTGCTAAATTTTATTTCAACTTAAGGGTTATGATATAAGAAAAAATATGGATGTAATCGAAAGAAAGAGTCAACAGGAGAACATTTTTTTCAATCAGATAATGAAAATTTAAAATAATTTCTAAAACGGGTTCTGATCGATGTGAAATATGTAAAGAATCAAACAAAATTAACGATCTACATTAGATCGTAGTTTGTAATGTTCAATTCATGCTCGGAAACAATAGAGAAATACAAAAAATTGTAATGTTCCCTCAATTTTTTGCAATACAATCACAATTGATTGGATACAAAACACTCCTAAAAATAACAAATACTGTAAGGAAATAGAGCACTTGCGGTATTTTGATTTTAGGCTTGTTTTTTTATTTAATTTACATTATCAATAACCAATATGATCTAACCAATACATGAAATTTCCATGATTATGTTATGCCTAGAATGTTATTAAAGAAAATTAGGGCCTATTGAATAAAGTCTAAATTGTACTAATTTGAAAATTATCTATTATGGAAATATCTAGTAGAAATGTTGTAGAAGGTACTGCTAGATCCCCCCACAGAGCCATGTACAAGGCTATGGGATTAAATGATAATGATTTATCTAAACAATTCATAGGAGTTTGCCATACAGGTAATGAAGCAACTCCTTGTAATATTCACCTTCCACAATTAGCTTTAGAAGCTAAAAAAGGCGTAACAGATGGAGGTGCAACTCCTAGAGAGTTTTCAACGATTGCAGTTAGTGATGGAATTGCAATGGGACATGAAGGCATGAAATCATCTTTAGTATCTAGAGAAGTAATTGCAGATTCAATTGAATTAATGGTGAGAGCACATCAATACGATGCTTTAGTTGGTATTGCAGGATGTGACAAAAGCTTACCTGGAACAATGATGGCAATGGCAAGACTAAACATTCCATCAGTGTTTGTTTACGGAGGTACAATCATGCCAGGAATGTTAGATGGAAAAGAACTCACAGTTGTAGATGTTTATGAAGCAGTAGGTGCTTATGATGCAGGAAAATTATCACTAGAAGATTTAAAAAATATTGAAAATGTAGCATGTCCCAATGCAGGATCATGTGGAGGAATGTTTACTGCAAATACTATGGCTTCAATTTCAGAAGCTATAGGTTTAGCATTACCTGGTAGTGCTAGTCCACCAGCAGAAGATGAGAGACGAAATAAAATGGTATATGATTCAGGGATTGCATGTGCTAAACTTTTAGAAATGAATATTCGACCTAAAGAAATCTTAACTTTTGAAGCATTTGAAAATGCAATTACCATGTTAAATTCTGTTGGAGGTTCAACTAACGGCATACTACATTTACTTGCACTTGCAAATGAAGTAAATATTGATTTAACATATGATGATTTTGAAAGAATTAGGAAGAAAACACCCCATTTAGCAGATATGAAACCAGGAGGAAATTATGTGATGAACTCATTAGATAAAATTGGAGGCATACCATTTGTATTAAAAAAATTACTTGAAAAAGGATTACTCAATGAAAATTGTATAACATCTACTGGAAAAACAATTAAAGAAAATCTTAACTCAATAAAATTACCCGATACAGAACAACATATTGTTAGATCAATTGAAAATCCTCTACATGAAGTTGGCACTGCAGTTGTTGTAAAAGGAAGTTTAGCACCAGAAGGAGCTGTAATTAAAACAGCTGGTGTAGAGATGACAAAATTTACTGGAAGTGCAAAAGTTTACGATAGAGAAGAATATGCATTTGATGCAGTATCAAAAGGTGAAATTGATGAAGGGGATGTAGTTGTAATCAGATATGAAGGACCAAAAGGAGGACCTGGAATGAGGGAGATGTTAGCAACTACTGCCGCATTAGTAGGTCAAGGATTGGGGAAAAAAGTTGCAATGGTAACAGATGGTAGATTTTCTGGGGGTACACGGGGATTCATGGTAGGACATGTTGCACCAGAAGCATATGTTGGAGGCCCAATTGCATTAGTCAAAAATGATGACAAAATTACAATTGATACTGAAACTAATATTATTGATCTTCATGTGTCAGATGAAGAATTAGAAAATAGAAGAAAACAATGGAATAAACCAGAACCAAATTATAAAACAGGTGCTCTTGCAAAATATGCAACATTGGTAGGTTCTGCTGCAAAGGGTGCAATTACATCTGCTAATCCATAAAATAATCAAATTATACACAAAATGCAATTGATCATGATCAGAAATAGTTACTAAAAATGATAAGAAAGCAAGTTAAATTATTCCACATAAAATTAGTGTCATCTACTAAAAATAATTTCAAAATTTTGGTATTAGATTTATGACTAAATTATTAGTATTACTTAATATAATAATACTAAGATTAAGTATAACTAAAGTATTAAATAAGAGTAAATTAGAATTTATTCATGAAGCATTTAGAGAATAACAACGTATCATATACTCATCATTGGAAAAGAGCAATGAAAATGAGTATTGCATTATTCATACATGCATGGATTCCTAATTGCCTAGAATATTATGCCAGTGAACAATTAAAAAAAGTAAACGACAGTACTGAAATTAAAAACGATATCATTACAGAGATTTAGAAAAGCCTTAAGTTGGCAAATAGATTAAAACATTTAATGAAGAAAAATACCCTCTTAGGATTAACGATAATTAGCTGTATTGGAGTTGTTTTTGCAGTACTTTTTGATGATAAAATAGAAGAAACTGAAAATCCAACAGATGAAGAAATAGGAATGCTAGATGAGGAAGAAATTATAGATTTAGATGAAGTTGTCAAATTTGATGCAAATCTGAGAATGGATGAATTACAATTACAATATAACGAAATAATAGAATATACATGTGCAGGTGCAATGGAGTCAAGACCTCAATCATATTTTGAAATTGTTTTAGAAGAAAGAATATTTGAGGTAGAACATCGTTTAAAATATCTATCTGATCAACAATCAGAAATTCAAAATATCAAAAATGAAATTCAAATATTAAATGAAAATAATTTGGAATTAGACAATGAGCCATTTGTATTATGGGAATGGGAATGTGTAAATCAGAAATTTTGGATAGAAGAATACCCCCATTTACAAGAAATTTTGGATTAATTACTCCATTTATAATTACTATGCAGGATAATTAAGATGAATGAATTTATGTAAATTAAATAATTAAAATAAAAAAATACCTACAGTTCATCCATACCTAAAACATCATAGTAAGCCTTAGGAATCATTTGTTGGGCTTTAAAAAATACATTATTTACAGCAGTGTCAAGAACATATGTTTGTGCCCAATCATCATCACTTCGAATTGAACGCCCAAATCCCTGTAATAATTTAGTCAAGGTTTGAGAAGTGTACCATAGAGGGAATTTATTCATTTTTGCCTTTGTTCGTTTTTCAGTATAATTTGGGTATGGAACTTTTGCAATAATTTGAAATCTAGATAAATCATCCTTCAAATCAACTCCCTCCCATAGAGATGATGAAAGTAGTACACTCGTAGGATCAGAAGAATGTTCAGAAATTACTTCATCTTGTGTTTTATCGTCTTTGTTTTTACTATGACAAAGTCTAATTCGTTTAGTGTTTTTGGGAGACAGATATCGAATAATGTTATGGCATCTCGGAATAGAAGAAGTTAAAATCAATCCACGCTCATCAGAATGCTCATCTAAAATTCTATCCATTGTTTTTATTACTTCTAATTCATCTTCTTCAGTGGAACCATAACTTAATCTTCTAACATTTAAAAGATCAATTTTACGGTGTTCCATTGGAAAAGGAGATTTTATAGTATCAACAAATGCAACATCCTCTTTTTCTAAACCCATATTTTCACAAAAACTAGATTTGTCAATTGTAGCAGACATGAATATTTGATATTCTGTATCAAAAAATTCATGTGCAAATTTTGAAACATCAATAGGTTTTACAGAAATAGTTCTAAAATTACCATTGATATCTTTAACAGGATCATTAACAATAAAATTATCTTTATCTGCAATAATGTCAATTTTTGCCTGAGCAGCCCTATCATATCGTCTTTCTAATCCTGTAATTAGTTCAAAATCAGGTTTATTTTGAAATATAGGACTTTCTTTGATGTCTTTAATTTTTTTTGCATAAGAAAATGCAATATCATCAGTAAGTTGAATCATTGAATCCAAATCGGTAAAATTGTATCTATCAGGATTTAGATTACATTCATCTACCTGCCCAGCAAAAATATCAAATCCAACAAATTGTATTATTTGATCCTCAATTTTATGGGCTTCATCAAATACAGTAACTTTTCTATTAAGATAATCAGCAAATAGTTTCTTGTTATATTTCATTATTGTAAAAAATGCATGGTAATTCCACAACGAATGTTTTGAAACTAGTGCATCATATTTTTGTAAATAATAGTGGCACGATAAGGAATCTTGTACATTGTCCTCAACTTGCTTAATTGTAGGCTTAAAATCACAAATTTTTACTATCTCTTTCCCATTTTTATTGATTCTTTCTTGACATTGACCTTTATCACAAGTTAATCCCTCCCTCATAGCTCTTCGATCAGTCTCAACTTTTTCAGCAGACATTAATTTTAAACATGGAAAATTTTGTTTACCTTTAACTGGTTTTAAAAATGGGATATCTTTGATGTATTGATCTTGTAAATGTTTTGAGGCAGTTACAGTAAAAGAACTATCAAAGTGATTTGAAACAGTGGCGCCAACTAATGATTTTCCAACTCCAGTAGGAGCACAAATAATTATTTTCTTATATCCAGATTTTAATTTTTCTTCAATTTCATTGATAATATTTTTCTGAATTTGACGAGGAGTAAAATGATCGGGAAATTTTTCTAAAAGAGCCAGGATTGATCATCTCGGTTTTAGGTATTAAAAGCATGAAGGTTCTTGTGATATACAAGATTTTCTAATATCGTTTAATATCTAGTCGAATTGATACTCATTATGGAATTACTTGATGATAAAATGAGAGTTTGGTTAGAAAGTGCCAAATTTGTAAAAGCAATCCCAGGTGTTTATGTGTTATACAATAGAAATAAAGAACCAATATTTATTGGAGAGACAAATAATCTTGAAACTACATTTACAAAATATGTTGATACAGAATTTGAAGGAAACGAATGCATGCAAAAAACTTCATCATATCAAAGAATTTTTACAAATAATCAAAAACAGGAACAAATAGAACTAATGGAACAATTCAAAAATGAAACAGGAAAATATCCATCATGTAATTCTGAAATTGAAATTAAAACATCATAAAAAATAATTAAAAATAAAACTAGAATAAATTGGTTAAAACAAGCATAGATTTATTCGAAAATAATGTAATAAACATTAAGAAAAAATAATAATTTTTTGATTAAGATAAGTAATAATTAAAAAGAAATTAAATTTCTTTATAAAACAAAATTAAAGGGATAAAAGCAATAATGCCATAATTAGAGAATGCACCAATGTTACTACTGTGAACAAATATTTGAT
>Ga0206685_10000185_pt1 | contig 19423 bp, 9 predicted proteins | sample M220012015metaG_FD_161049 | JGI IMG/M metagenome (GOLD analysis project Ga0206685, IMG submission 161049) | Ammonia-oxidizing marine archaeal communities from Monterey Bay, California, United States - M2 200m 12015 | ecosystem: Environmental > Aquatic > Marine > Intertidal zone | place: USA...
AAGATCAACTGCATCGAACGACCCGTGTCGAGGGGGGCCCGCTCGTTCGTCGCCAACTGCTCCAGGAAGTCCCGGGCCCGGACGATCGGTCCCGCCACCAGTTGCGGGAAGAAGGCGACGAAAAGGGCGAAGTCTCGAAGATCGCGGGTTGGGCGAAGTGTCCCCCGGTGGATGTCGAGCGAGTAGGACATCGTCTGGAACGTGTAGAAGCTGATGCCAACCGGGAGGATGATCCCGAGCGGTCGAGCCGACACGGTCATGCCGAGGTCGGCCATCAGGTTCACGAACTCGGTGACGAAGAAGTCGGCGTACTTGAAGACGCCGAGCATGCCCAGGTTCGTGGCCAGGCTGACGATCAGGAAGGCCTTGCGCCGCCTCGGGTCCGACGAGGCGTCGATGGCGATCCCCGTCCCGTAGTCGACGAGCGTCGAGATCCAGATCAGCGTCAGGAAGCGCCAGTCCCACCAGGCGTAGAAGACGTAGCTGGCAACGAGCATGGTGGTCTTCCAGGCCCGGGGCCGCTTCAGGAGCACCGTATGGGCGGCCAGGACGAGCGTCAGGAAGACGGCGAAGGTGATCGTCGGAAATAACATGGGCGGCCCGAGTCTGCCACCCGATGGCTCCTGCTCCTGCTGTCACCGGCGTCGACCACCTCGTGCCCTGACCAGACCGGGTGGGGCCGGTACGATCCGCCGACGATGGCGGCTCCACCCCGACCCCCCGATGAACTGCCCGAAGGCGGCCTCGACGCGCTCATCGATTCCTCGGGGATTCGCCGTATCCATGTCCTCGCCTGGCGCGACCTGGACGACCCGGAGGCCGGCGGATCCGAGGTCCATGCCCACGAAGTCGCCCGTCGCTGGGCCGATGCAGGGCTCGAGGTCACGTTCCGCACCTCGCATGCGGCGGGCCACCGCACCTCGACCCGCCGGGCCGGCTACCGGGTGGTCCGCCGGGCCGGTCGTTACCTCGTCTTTCCACGGGCGGTTGCTGCGGAGCTTCTGGGCGCCCACGGGCGTCGCGACGCCCTGGTCGAGATCTGGAATGGTGTGCCCTTCTTCTCGCCACTCTGGGCCGCCAAGCCCCGGATGGCCTTCCTCCATCACGACCACGAACTGCTGTGGCCCATGGTCCTCTCCCCCGGCCTGGCCCGCCTGGGTTCCTTCCTCGAGCGCCGGATAGCGCCGCCCTGCTACCGAAACACGCCGATCGTCACCCTTTCGGAGTCCTCGAGGGCCTCGCTGATACGCGACCTCCACCTACCGGGGCACGGAGTCCACGTCGTCGAACCGGGCATACATTCCCGCTTCTCGCCCGCTGCCGCCCGTTTCCCGACGCCGCTGGTGGTCGCAGCAGGCCGCCTGATGCCCTCGAAGCGCTTCGATGCCCTGATCCGGATGGTTGCCGAGGTCCGGCGGACGGTCCCCGACACCCGGCTCGAGATCCTCGGCGAGGGCTATGTCGCAGAGGAACTGCGCGAGGTCATCGCCGAACTCGGCGCCGACTCATGGGTCGACCTGCGAGGGCACGTCGACGACGACGAACTGGTCACCGCCTACCGGCGGGCATGGGTGGTGGCGAGCGCTTCGTCCAGCGAAGGTTGGGGTATGACCCTCACCGAGGCAGCCGCCTGCGGGACCCCCGCCGTGGCGACGCGGATCCCCGGCCACGAGGATGCGGTCGAACACGGCGTGTCCGGCCTGCTCGCCGACGACGATCGGCAGTTGGCCGACCACCTCGCAGGCCTGCTCGCCGATGACGAGCGGCGTTCGGAGCTCGGCCTGGCGGCACTCACGCGGTCCGCCCGATACGACTGGGACCGGACGGCGACCGAGGCCTTCCGGGTCCTCGCCTCGACGGCGCCGCTGGGCTCGTGAATCCCCGCTTGCGTCGACTCGGCGCACGTCTGTTCCGACAACTCGACGCTGGCCGGGGACAGGTGGCCCTGCTGGCAATACTGGCCTACCTGCCGCTCCTCCTCACCCACCGGGGCATGGTGGCGGCCGACACCAAGCCCTACCTGACGCTCGATCCATGGGGCCTCCTCTCCGACGCTTCGTCGATGTGGCAGCCGGACTTCGCAATGGGCACGGTCACGCACCAGAACCTCGGCTTCCTCTGGCCCGTCGGGCCGTTCTTCGCAGCAGGCGACCTTCTGGGCCTCTCCGACTGGGTCGTGCAGCGCCTCTGGCTGGGTTCGATCCTGCTGGCCGCAGGCCTTGGACTGCGCTGGTTCCTCCGCACCATCGGCTGGCGGGGCACCCCGGTCCTCGTCGCCTCCCTCGCTTACATGCTCAGCCCCTACGTCCTCGACTACATCGCCCGCATCTCCGTGATCCTGCTGCCGTGGGCGGGACTCCCGTGGATGCTCGCCCTGACGGTCCGGGCGCTGCGGACGCCGGGATGGCGGCATCCGGCGCTCTTCGCCCTCGTCACCCTCACGATCGGTGGGGTCAACGCCACATCGCTGCTCCTCGTCGGCCTCGGCCCGGTGCTCTGGATCGCATGGAGCGTCGCCGAGGGCACGGTCGCGTGGCGGAGGGCCCTCGGCGCATCGAGCCGAATCGGGTTGCTCGTGCTCGCAACCTCCATCTGGTGGGCCATCGGGCTCCGGACCCAGGCCGCCTACGGCCTCCCCACCCTTCGGCTCACCGAGACCTACGAGGTGATCGCCGACGCCGCAACCGCCCCCGAATTGTTCCGTGGGCTGGGGTACTGGTTCTTCTACGGCCAGGACAAGCTCGGTGCCTGGATCGAGCCTGCCTACGCATACACGCGTTGGGCGCTTCCCCTCTCCTTCGCCCTCCCGCTGTTCGGCCTTCTGGCGGCTGCCGTGACGCGCTTCCGGTACCGGAGCCATCTGCTCCTGCTGTTCGGCGTCGGGATGCTCGCCGCCGCTGCCGCCCATCCGTTCGATGCTCCCTCGCCGCTCGGACAGGTCTTCAAGGCGTGGACGACCACGGACGCCGGCCTGGCGATGCGCAGCACACCCCGCGCTCTTCCGCTCGTGGTGCTCGCGACATCGGTCTTCCTGGGCGCCGGGGCGGCAGCACTCGGGCGACGCATTCCCCGCTTCCGCGAGCCCCTTGCCGCGATCCTCTGCCTGGCGATCCTCGCCAATTTTGCCCCGCTGTGGCGCGGGCAACTCCTGGGGGACAACCTCGAGCGGCCCGAGGAGGTTCCTACCCACTGGTTGGCGCTGGCAGCGTCGCTGGATGACGTCTCCGATCCCCACGAGACGCGGGTCCTGGAGGTTCCCGGGAGCGACTTCGCCGCACACCGTTGGGGCAATACCGTCGATCCGATCCTGCCGGGGCTCATGGAGCGCGGACACGTGGCCCGTGAGTTGGTCCCGCTCGGAACCCCTGCCTCAGCGTCGTTGCTCATCGCCCTCGACACCGAGATCCAGGAGGGCCGCTTCGATCCCGGGTCACTGGCACCCCTCGCCCACCTCATGGGCGTCGGCGACATCGTCTTCCGCGGCGACCTGCAGTACGAGCGCTACCGCACACCCCGTCCTCCCGACATCTGGGCCAACCTGCTTGCGGCCGACGGACTCGGTGTTCCGACGCTCCTTGGCGACGGCCTGGCGAACGTGGCCGGTCCCCAGCGGCCGCTCGTCGATGAACACACACTCGACCGGCCACCCGGCGCCCAAGTGCCGCCGGCCATCGCCGTCTTTGCCCTCGAGGAGTCCAGCCCAATCCTCCGGGCCGCCGACCCGAGCCGCCCGGTCGTCATCGCCGGCGATGCCGAGGGACTGGTCGCCGCCGCCGGTGAGGGCTTCCTCGAACCGGGTCGGCCCGTGTTCTTCAGTGCCACACTCGCCGAGTCGCCCGATGTCGCGAACCAGTCGGGCGCGCTGCTTCTCCTGACCGACACCAACCGCAAGCGAGGACAGCGCTGGGGAACCATCAGGGAGACCCAGGGCTATACGGAACGCCTCGATGAGGTGTCGCTCGCCGACGATCCCACCGACCAGCGACTGGAGGCCTTCCCCGACCTGCAGGGCAGCCAGACCGTGGCCTTCCAGGAGGGCATCCGCGCGTCGGCGACCGCGTACGGGAACCCGGTTACCTTCATTCCCTCAGCCCGGCCCTTCCACGCCGTCGACGGCGATCTCCAGACCGCATGGTCGGTGTCGGCATTCGCCGACGCTCGCGGCGAACGACTTCTGCTCGAGTTCGATGAACCGGTTCCCGTTCCGAGCGTGACGCTGCTGCAGGCGGTCACCTACGGGCAGAACCGCACCATCACCGATGTCCGCATCCACCACGATGGGGGTAGCACCGACGTGGCTCTCGGCGAGCCGTCACATTCGTCGGGACAGGTCGTGCCACTCGGATTTTCCTCCACGTCATTCCTCGACATCGAGATCATGGCCACCAGTGAGGGCGACCCGAAGTGGTACTTCGGCTACAGCGGGGTCGGATTCGCCGAGGTCGGGGTGCCCGGCGTGTCGTCTGACGAGACCATCGCCCTCCCAACCGACCTGACGGACCTGCTTGACGCGGACCACGGACAGGAGCTCGCCGTACTCCTCACCCGTCTCCGGTCCGATCCACTTGATCCGGTCCGTACGGACGGCGAGGAGTACCTCGACCGCACCCTGGTCCTGCCCTGGGACCGGACGTTCGCTTTGTCCGGCGAATCCAGGCTTTCGGCCCATGCCTCCCCGGAGACGATCGCTGCGCTCCTCGGCGCGGACGCCTGGCCGATGACCGCTTCTGCCACCTCATCGCTTGCTGGATCCGTGCGCTCGAGCGCCGTCTCCGCCATCGACGGAGACGACGATTCGTCCTGGCAGCCGGCCCTCGGAGGACAGAACGGACAGGAGATCACCCTCTCCTTCCTGGAACCTCAACGAGTCGGCCCGCTCACGCTGCGCTTCCGAGATGACGGGAACCACTCGGTTCCGACGGTCGTCGCGATCAGCGGGGACCAGGCGACACTCGGGACCTACCACTTCGAACCACTCCCCCCACCAACCGATGGGGAGCGGCGACTGGAGGTCGACCTTCCCGATGTCGAGGTCTCGGAGCTCTCGATTCGCATAGATGTGGTCCAGCAGAAGGTGACCATGGACTGGTATTCGGGGCTGCCCGTCGAACTCCCGTTTGGCCTGATTGACATCGAAGGACTCCCGGTGCCGCCGGTCAACCGGCTCCTCCCGGTCTCGTGTCTTGACGACCTGATCCTCCTGGACGGTGAATCGGTACCGGTGCGGATGACCGGATCTGTCGACGATGCCCTGGAGCGGACGGCGATCGCCATCGAGGCCTGCGGCCCGGCACTTCAACTCGACGCCGGCGAGCACCATCTCGAGGTAGCACCCGGAAGGTCGACGGGAATCGACATCGACCGCCTTGTAGTGCGCTCCGTTGGGAGCGGTGCTTCCCCTGCATCGGACAGCCTTCCCACCGTCAGGGTCGTGGATTGGAGCAAGACCAGCCGTGACCTCGTCGCAGCGGCGTCGCCCTCTCCCTTCTGGCTGGTGCTCGGGGAGAGCTTCTCCGATGGCTGGCGACTCTCCTCGGATGCCATCGAGGTCCCGGCGGCACCTGTGCTGGTCGACGGCTACGCCAACGGCTGGCTCATCGACCCCGCTGGCCACGAGGGGGAGTTGTCGCTCCACCTCGAATGGACTCCGCAGCGCATCGTGCGCATCGGTCTACTCGTCTCCCTCCTCGCCGTGTTCCTCTGCCTGGCCCTGGCCCGGAGGGGGCGCAGGGACGAGGGAACGGGCGAGGCGGCAGTCCACCTCGTCGATCCGCGCGGCGGCCTGGCGGTCACCGGCAACCGGACTGCCGCCATGGTGGGCGTCGTCTTCGCCGTCGGCGCCTGGTCGAACCTGCCGGCTTGGCCGATGGCCGCTCCCCTGCTCGGCGTGGCGATGGGTCTCGTACTGGCCGGACGCTGCTGGCGTCGCATCCTTCCCCTGCTGGCCACCGTGTTGATGGCGACCGCCGCGCTCATGGTCGTGATCGACCAGGTCCGCTTCCGCTACCCACGCGACTTCATCTGGCCGACGTTCTTCGACCAGTACCACGTCATCGGGGTCCTGGCGGTGCTCTGCACCCTGGCCGAGGCGATCCGGACCCTGCTGGCGCGACGGGCCGTTCGGCCTGCCGGCCACCCCCCGGAGCGTCAGTAGCGGTCGGCGGTTCCCGTCACCAGCCACGTCAGCAGGATCGACGCCGTTGCAAGCACGGGGACCACGGCGAGGACGAGGCGTGCCATCTCCTCGGGAAGGCGGTCGAGGGTCCGGACCAGTCGTCGCGGTGCTCCGGCGAGGAGCATCATCACGAGGAGCGGCGCCGAGTACCGGGCCATCTGTTGGCCGATCGTGTCGTAGGCCACGTGGTCCGTGAAGTACACGTAACTGGAGCTGAACAACACCAGGATCATCCCGGCAGTTCCGAGGCCCAAGAGCCACCGGTCGGGCCCCCGGAGGCCTCTGAAGTCTTTCCGGTCGAGGCGCAGCAGGGCAGCCACCAGCAGGAGGAGGAACAGCCACGGTAGCGCTGCCGGCAGGCGTGACGTGAAGAAGCCGAAGTTTCGGAACCAGTCCTGCACGTAGTGGTTGAGTTCGGTGAACCAGGTCTCGACCGAGGCCCACACGAAGCCCGGGAGGTCACCCAACAGGCGCTCACGCTGCACCTCGGGCTGGAGGGCGAGGTCTCCGTAGCCCATCGTGGAGGTGACGGCCTGGTACTTGGTGGCGGAGTTGAGGAGGGTGACGAGGAGTCCGAGGCCGAGTGTGCCGGCACCGACCCTGGCTGCCAACCGCCCTTCGGGCGTCCGGCGACGGAAGCCGGCGACCGGGATCAGGGCGAGGACGAGGAAGTACGGGGGCTTGGCGAGCGCCAGAAGAAGCGTTCCCGATACGAGCAGCCACAGTGGGATCTCCTCGTCGGCCCGTACCCGCGTCCACAGGGCCACGACCAGGAAGAGAGCGGCGGTGGTGAGGGCATCCGGTGAGATCGTCGCGCCGAGGGTGAGGTGCATCGGGAGCAGGGCGAGGGCGGCGAGCGTCCAGCGGAACGCCGAGGCGGTCCGTACGGCCAGGACCGCCAGGCTCAGGTAGGCGGCCAGGTTGGCGATCCGTCCCGCCCACAGGGCCAGGACTCCCGGGGCGTCGACGGCGACGGGCACCAGCATTCCGACCGCCGCAGGCAGGTATGCCACCGGAGGCGACGCGTTGGTCGGTCGGAGGTCGACATGGACGGTCCGTCCGTCCGGGCTACTCCCAAGGAGATCACCGGTCAATGCCACCGTCCATGCCGGATTGCCGTCCACCCAGTTCTGCTGCACAAGCAGGGTGTCCTCGCTGTAACTGGCGGGAATGGGTGTCCCGAGGCCCTCCTCGTGGGTGGCGAACAGCGATCCGCCGGCCATGTCGACAGCCCGGGCGAAGTGGGTGTGCTCGTCGTAGCCGGTCCAGGCCGGGGCGAGGAAGGCGATCAGGAGGCCGAGGGGAACGCCGACGAGGAGGAGCAGGCGCTGTGGGCTCACCCGGGCAGCGTACCGATGAGTCCAGCGGCACCCGGGGCAGCGTTCCCGCCCAAGTAGGATCGCCTCCCGTGTCCGAACCGCCCGTCCTCCTACTCCATGGCTTCGGCACGTCCTTCGCCAGCACCTGGGTCGGCAACGGGTGGACGGCGCTCCTCGAGGACGCCGGCCGCGACTTCATCGCCGTGGACCTCCTCGGGCACGGTACGGCTCCCAAGCCGCACGACCCAGACGCCTACCGGGACCTCGAGGAACATGTCATGGCGGCGCTGCCCGAGGAACCGGTGGACGCCATCGGCTTCTCGTACGGGGCGCGGACGCTCCTGGTCCTGGCCTCCCGACATCCTGGTCGCTTCAACCGCCTCGTGGCGGCGGGCGTCGGCGCCCGACTCATGGCGCCTGACGACTGGAGGACCGAGGCGGTCGTCGAGGCCGTGAGGAGTGGTCAGGCAGAGCACCCGCAACTTGCCTACTTCGCGCGCCTTCCCGAGGCCGAAGACGCCGACCGGGAGGCCCTGGCGGCGTTCCTCGAGCGACCCGACCGGGGCCCCTCACTGCGGAGTTGCTTGGGGCAGTGGACGTGCCTGTGTTGGTCGTCCTCGGCGAACGGGACGATGCCGGGCCGGCCGAGCCACTGCTCGATGCGCTTCCCGACGCCAGGCTCGTGCTGCTCCCGGGCGTCGACCACTTCGCCACCCCGAAGGACTTCGGCTTTATCGACGCCGCCCTCGGCTTCATCGACGCGCTGCCCTTCTAGGAACTTCGGGCGTCTCAGCGCAGGGGCGCTGCGGTCGGGGCGATCGGTGACGGTAGGTCCGTGGCTCCCATGAGGTGCTGATCGACCGCTGCCGCGCACGAGCGCCCCTCGGCGATGGCCCAAACGATCAGCGACTGGCCTCGCCCCATGTCACCGCAGACGTACACCCCGTCGACGTTGGTGGCGTAGGCGACGTCCCTGGCGACGTTGCCTCGGGCATCGAGGTCGACGCCGAGCCCTTCTGTCAGGGCTCCCTGCTCCGGACCGGTGAATCCCATGGCGAGGAACACCAGGTCCGCCCGGAACACCTCCTCGCTGCCCTCGACGGGCTCGAATGACATCCGACCGTCGGTGAAGGCCTGCTCGACCCGGTGGGTCCGGAGTCCGGTCAGGTGGCCGTCCTCGCCGAGGAATTCGGCGGTGTCGATGGCGAAGACCCGCTCGCCGCCCTCCTCGTGTGCGGAGGAGACCCGGTAGAGCATCGGCCAGGTCGGCCACGGGTTGGCGTCGGGCCGGTCGTCGGATGGCCGGGGCATGATTTCGAATTGGTGGATCGAGGCCGCTCCCTGCCGGTGGGCGGTGCCCAGGCAGTCGGCGCCGGTGTCGCCACCGCCGATGATCACGACGTGCCTGCCGGATGCGTCGATCGGCGAATGGTCGATGTCGCCTTCCTGGAGGCGGTTCCCCCAAGGGAGGTACTCCATGGCCTGGTGGACGCCGTCGAGTTCGCGGCCGGGGATCGGGAGGTCACGCCACCGGGTGGCTCCGCAGGCGAGGACGACGGCGTCGTAGTCCGAGCGCAGGTCTCCGACCAACAGGTCGGTGCCAACCTCGACGTTCGTGCGGAACTCGGTGCCCTCGGCCTCCATCTGGGCGAGCCGGTGGTCCAGGTGCCTCTTCTCCATCTTGAACTCTGGGATCCCGTAGCGCAGGAGTCCACCGATGCGGTCGGCGCGTTCGAATACCACGACGTCGTGTCCGGCCCGCGTCAACTGTTGGGCGGCAGCGAGGCCGGCCGGGCCGGAGCCGACCACCGACACCCGCCGACCGGTGCGCTCCTGGGGAGGTTGCGGCAGGATCCAGCCCTCTTCCCAGGCACGGTCCACGATGCTGACCTCGACCTGTTTGATGGCCACGGGCGCCTCGTTGATGCCGAGGACACAGGCGGCTTCACAGGGAGCCGGACAGAGGCGTCCGGTGAACTCCGGGAAGTTGTTCGTGGCATGCAGGCGCTCGCTGGCCTGGCGCCAGTGCTCCCGGTGGACGAGGTCGTTCCAGTCCGGGATCAGGTTGCCGAGCGGACAACCGTCGTTGCAGAACGGAATGCCGCAGTCCATACAGCGGCTGGCCTGCTTCCGAAGATCGTCCTCCGGGAAGGGTTCGTAGACCTCTCTCCAGTCGCGGAGACGGACCGGAACCGGCCGACGTTCCGGGAGGACGCGATCGTGCTTGAGGAAGCCGCGTGGATCGCCCATGGCCGGCTCCTCAGGCCCTCGTGGAGGCCATGATCGCCTCTACCTCGTCGCGTCCTCCGGAACGGGCGGCAGACGCTGCCTCGAGTACCCGTCGGTAGTCCGTCGGCATGACCTTCCGGAAGGTCCCGGCGGCCTCGGGCCAGGAGCCCTGCAGGCGCTCGGCCACCTCGGAACCGGTTTCCGCTTGGTGTCGGGCCAGGACATCCCGAAGCCAGTCGGCGTCATCCTCGTCGAGGTCTTCCAGTATCACCATCTCGGGGTTGACCCGCTTGGCGAAGGACCGGTCCTCGTCGAGGACGAAGGCAATGCCTCCCGACATGCCGGCGGCGAAGTTGCGTCCGGTCGGGCCCAGAACGACGGCCCGTCCCCCGGTCATGTACTCGCACCCGTGGTCGCCAATGCCCTCGACAACCGCCAGGGCACCGGAGTTGCGGACGCAGAAGCGCTCACCGACCACGCCCCGGATGAAGGCCTCGCCGCCCGTGGCCCCGTAGAGGATCACATTGCCGGCGATGACCTGCTCTTCGGCCCGGAAGGGCGAGTCCTCGGGTGGCCGGACGGTGATGCGCCCGCCCGAGAGCCCCTTTCCGAGGTAGTCGTTGGCGTCGCCGACCAGGCGCAGCGTGATGCCCCGGGGCACGAACGCTCCGAAACTGTTGCCGGCTGAACCGTTGAGGTCGATCGTGATCGTGTCGTCGGGGAGACCCTCTCCACCGAACCGTCGGGTCAACTCGTAGCCGAGCATCGTCCCGGTCGAGCGGTCGACGTTGCCGATTTCCGTTCGGATGGCGACCGCCGAGCCGTCGGCCAGGGCCGGTGCCGCCTCGGCGATCAGGGTCCGGTCGAGGATCTCTTCGAGGCCGTGCTCCTGTCCGGTGGCCTGGTGGCGGAGCGCTCCCTCCGGGAGTTCGGGCACGTGCAGGATCGGCGTGAGATCGAGGCCGTCGGCTTTCCAGTGGGCGACCGCATCGGCGATGTCGAGGCACTCGGCCTGGCCGATGGCCTCCTCGAGCGATCGGAATCCGAGTTGGGCGAGCAACTCGCGTACCTCCTCAGCGATGTACTCGAAGAAGTTGACGACGAATTCCGGCTTCCCGGTGAACTTCTTGCGCAACTCGGGGTTCTGAGTGGCCACGCCGACCGGGCAGGTGTCGAGGTGGCAGACCCTCATCATGATGCAGCCGGACACCACCAGTGGAGCCGTGGCGAATCCGAACTCGTCGCCACCCAGGAGGGCGGCAATCATCACGTCGCGACCGGTCTTGAGTTGGCCATCGACCTGGACGACGATTCGGTCGCGTAGGCCGTTGAGCAGGAGGGTCTGCTGTGTTTCGGCGAGGCCCAGTTCCCACGGTGCGCCGGCGTGCTTGATCGAGGACAGCGGCGAGGCGCCGGTCCCACCGTCATGGCCCGAGATGAGGACCACGTCAGCGTGCCCCTTGGCGACGCCCGCAGCGACGGTCCCGACTCCGACCTCGGCCACGAGCTTGACGTGGACGCGAGCCTCGGGGTTGGCGTTCTTGAGGTCGAAGATGAGTTGGGCCAGGTCCTCGATCGAATAGATGTCGTGGTGCGGCGGCGGCGAGATCAGGCCGACGCCGGGCGTGGAATGCCGGGTCTTGGCGATCCAGGGGTACACCTTGTGGCCCGGCAACTGGCCACCCTCGCCGGGCTTTGCGCCCTGGGCCATCTTGATCTGCAGGTCGTCGCTGTTGACGAGGTACTCGCTCGTCACACCGAAGCGGCCGGACGCCACCTGCTTGACGGCCGAACGGCGGAGGTCGCCGTTCGCGTCGGGCTCGAACCGGTCGGGGTCCTCGCCACCTTCGCCGGTGTTGGACTTCCCTCCCATGCGGTTCATGGCGATGGCGAGCGTCTCGTGGGCTTCTGCCGAGATCGACCCGTACGACATGGCGCCCGTGGCGAACCGGCGGACGATCTCCGACACCGACTCGACCTCGGCGATCGGGACTGGAGGGCGCAGGTCGGTGCGGAACCGGAAGAGACCGCGCAGGGTCGCCAGGTTCTCGGCCTGTCCGTCGACCAGTGCCGTGTACTGCTTGAAGACGTCGTAGCGCCCCTCCCGGGTGGCGTGCTGGAGGCGGAAGACGGTCTCGGGGTTGAAGAGGTGGTATTCGCCTTCCCGTCGCCACTGGTACTCGCCGCCCACCTCGAGGGTGCGGTGGGCGCGCTCCTCGGGGTTGTCGGGGAAGGCCAGCGAATGGCGGACGGCGACCTCGGTGGCCAGGACGTCGAAGCCGACGCCACCCAGCCGACTCACCGTTCCAGTGAAACAGGAGTCCACGACCTCGCCACCGAGTCCGATGGCCTCGAAGATCTGTGCGCCCGTGTAGGAGGCGACCGTGGAGATGCCCATTTTGGACATCACCTTGAGGATCCCCTTGTCGCAGGCCTTCACGTAGTTCCGGCGCGCCCTGTCCGGCTCGAGGTCCTGGGACAGGCCGTTCTGCCCCTCGGCCACCATCTCGTCGATGGCTTCGAAGGTGACGTAGGGGCATACGGCCGAGGCACCGAACCCGAGCAGGAGGGCGACGTGGTGCACCTCGCGGGCATCGCCACTTTCGACGAGAAGACTGACGCTGGAACGGGTCTTTTCGTTGATCAGGTGGTGGTGGATGGCTCCGACGGCGAGCAGGGACGGAATGGGCGCGTGCACGGCATCGATGCCCCTGTCGCTCACGACCAGGAGGTTCACCCCGTCGGAGATCGCCGCCGAGGCTTCGTCGCGCAGTCGGTCCAGGGCAGATGTGAGTCCGGCCCCTCCCTCGGCGACGACATACCTGCCGTCGAGGACCACCGCACGGAAGTCGCCCGGTCCGCCGGTCTCGTCGATGTGGATGATGCGGGCCAACTCCACTTCGGTCAGGACCGGGTGCGGGAGGTAAATCTGCCGACACGATCCGGGCGTCGGGTCGAGCAGGTTGCCCTCCGGGCCGATGGTGCCGCAGACGGCTGTGATGAGTTCTTCTCGTATGGCGTCGAGCGGCGGATTCGTGACCTGGGCGAAGAGTTGTGAGAAGTAGTCGTAGAGCTGTCGGGACCGGTTGGACAGGGCGGCGACGGGCGTATCGGTGCCCATCGACCCGAGGGCCTCCTTGGCGTCCCGGACCATCGGCGCAACGAGCAACTTCAGCTCCTCGTGCGTGAACCCGAAGACCTGCTGGCGCTGGATCGCCGTTTCATCCCCGCCGAGGTGCCGCTCGCGGTCGGGTAGGTCGACGAGTTGTACCAGATTCTGGTCGAGCCATTCTCGGTACGGCCTGGCGGCGGCCAGTTCGGACTTGATCTCGTGGTCGCGGACGATGCGTCCCTTACTGGTGTCGATGAGGAACATTCGTCCGGGTTGCAGGCGGCCCTTCTCGATGATGCTCGAGGTCGGCACGTCGATGACCCCGACCTCGCTGGCCATCACGACCAGGTCATCGTCCGTGACCCAGTAGCGGCTGGGCCGCAGGCCGTTGCGGTCGAGAACCGCTCCGATGACCGTGCCGTCGGTGAAGGCAATGGACGCCGGACCATTCCAGGGCTCCATCAGTGAGGCGTGGTACTGGTAGAAGGCACGCCGGTCCTCGTCCATCGACTCGTGGCTCTCCCAGGGCTCCGGGATCATCATCATCACCGCCTCGGGCAAGGGATAGCCGCCGAGGGTGAGGAGTTCCAGTGCCTCGTCGAAGGTGGCGGTGTCACTCGCCCCCGAGGTGCAGATCGGGAACAGGCGGTCGAGGTCGCCGGGCAGGAGGTCGGTTGCCAGGAGGGCCTCACGGGAGCGCATCCAGTTGCGGTTGCCCTGCACCGTGTTGATCTCGCCGTTGTGGGCGATCATCCGGTAGGGGTGGGCCAGCGGCCAGGCCGGGAAGGTGTTCGTCGAGAAGCGGGAGTGGACGAGAGCGAGGGCGCTTTCGACCCGGCGGTCGGTGAGGTCAGGGTAGAACTCGGCCAGTTGCGGTGTGGTGAGCATCCCCTTGTAGACGATGGTTCGAGCAGACAACGACGGGAAGTAGACACCGTCCTGGGCCTCGCTGGCGGCTCCCATGCCGCCACCCTCGACGGCATTCGTGGACGGCACGTGGATCTCGTGCTCGGTGCGCCTCCGCAGGCCGTAGACCAGTCGGTCGAGGGCGATGCCGCCCGGCCTGCCGTCGGAGCCCTCAGGAGCGGCGACGAAGAGTTGCCGGAAGATTGGTGCGGTGCGCTTCGCCGCCGACCCGATGATCGAGTCGTCCACGGGCACCTCTCGCCAGCCAAGGACCTCGAGCCCCTCCTCGGCGGCGATCTCCCCGACCCGGTCGGCCACCCGGTCGGCCTCCCCGGGATCCCCTGGCAGGAAGGCGATGCCCGTGGCATAGGCGCCCTCCGGGGGGAGGTCGAAGTCGACGACCTCCCGGTAGAAGCGGTCGGGCACCTGGAGGAGGATGCCGGCCCCGTCACCCGTGTTCTTCTCGGCGCCGAGGGCGCCGCGGTGCTGGAGCTTGCAGAGTGCGCCGATGCCCAACGCCACGATGTCGTGGCTGCGATGGCCCCTGAGATGACACACGAAGTTGACGCCACAGGCATCGTGCTCGAACCGCTGGTCGTACAAGCCCTGGGCGGCGGGGATACCGCTCGAGCGGAGGATGGGTGCTGGCGGGGACATGTGGTGGTGGGGAATCCTCGGAGACCTGGTGCGGCTGCTATTTGCCGCCCGGAGCATCATCGGTCGGAGCGGGATCCCCCGAAGGGGCACCGGGCCGGAGCCCGATGGGAACGACGTAGTCGTGGGATCGAGGTGACGGGCGTGGACGGCCTGAACGGCCCCACCGGTCGACTCGGGGGCCGCATCGTCGCGGCATGGGTTCCCACTTGCGTGTCCCACAGACCAATATACGAGCATGGATACCGACTCAACCCACCGTGCAGAGGACCTCTGCGCCTTCATCGACGCCTCCCCCTCCCCCTTCCACGCCGTGGCCACGGCTGTCGCCCGACTCGAGGCTGCCGGGTTCACTGAGGGAACCCCCGATGACGGTCCAGGACCCCGCTACCTGAAGTCTTCCGGAAGCCTCCTTGCCTGGATCTCCGGGCCCGGGCGTTCCACGGGGTTCCGGGTGCTGATGGCGCACACCGACAGCCCCAACCTCCGCCTCACGCCGAACCCGGATCGATCCACACACGGGATGCGACAGCTCGGCATCGAGGTCTACGGCGGCGCCCTCCTCAACTCCTGGCTGGACCGGGACCTCGGATGCTCCGGTCGCCTGGCCGTCCGTGCCGGCGACGGGGTGGGAGAGGTACTGGTCCGGATCGACCGCCCGGTCGCCCGGGTGCCCCAGCTGGCGATCCACCTCGACCGGGGGGTCAATGAGAAGGGGCTCGTGCTCAATCCGCATATCCACCTCTCCCCCATCACCGGTCTGGGCGAGGCGGAGCAGGGCGCCTTCCTCGCTGAGGTTGCCGACACGGCGGGAGTCTCCGCCGCCGATGTGCTCGGATTCGACCTCATGCTCCACGACCTCGCTCCGGCGACGCTTGCGGGTACGAGTCGGGAGTTCGTGAGCGCTCCCCGGATCGACAACCTGCTGTCCTGCCATGCTGCGGTCGACGCCCTCTGCGCGGCCCGTGGCGACACCGGGGGCCCGACGCCGATCGTCGTCCTCTATGACCACGAGGAGGTCGGCAGCACCTCGGCGACCGGCGCTGGCTCGCCACTCCTGCGTTCGCTCCTGGAACGCCTCCTTGACGGTGCGTCACCGGACTTCGGAGCCTCCCTTGCCTGCTCGGTCGACGGCGCTCACGCGATCCACCCGAACTACGCCGACCGGCACGACGCCCAGCATGTCGTCCACCTCGGGGGTGGGCCTGTCCTCAAGTTCAATGCCTCGCAGCGTTACGCCACCGATGCCCCGGGTGCGGCGCAGGTACGCCTGGCTGCGGAACGCTGCGGAGTACCCCTGCAGTCATACAGCCACCGGGCCGACCTCCCCTGCGGCTCGACGGTCGGGCCGATCACCGCCGCTGCCACCGGCCTCCCCACCGTCGATCTGGGTGCCCCCCAGTTGGCGATGCACAGCGCGCGCGAACTGTGCGCCACCAGCGACCCGGGGATGCTGCAGGTTCTCCTGGTGGAACTGCTGGGTACGTGACGCTCAGGTACCGATCGGGCGCCGCGCACGCCGCTCGCGGAACTGCCGGAGCGGGCCCTTCGGAGTCACCCGTCGGATGCTGCGGTACGGCACGACGAGCATCAGGACCATCGGGAAGATCTCCAGCCGGCCCACGAGCATCAGCACCGCCAGGACCAGACGGGCCGGCGTGCTGTAGCCGTCCACGAACGATGCAGTAGGTCCTGCCTCGCCGAATGCCGGTCCCATATTGCCCAGCGCCGAGATGACGCCGGTGAAGGCCGTGACCAGGTCGGTACCGAGGGCCGCAACGAGGAGTGTGCCGAGTACAGCGAACATCCCGAAGACGACCATGAATCCGGCGACGAGTTCAACCAGGGGCTCGGGGACGACCCCCTTTCCATAGCGGACGTGGAGTACAGCCCGGGGCCTGCGCATCGCCCGCAGTGCCCGGTAGGCGTGTGCAGCGCCGATGCGCAGTCGGGTCACCTTGATGCCACCGGCGGTCGAGCCCGTACACCCGCCCACGACCAGCAGCAACAGAAGCACTACCTGAGGTCCGGCCGCCCACGCTACGAAGTCGCCGCCAGACCCGGCCTCTGTGGCGTTGCCGAAGCCGACACTGGTTCCGAGCGTCACCACATTGAAGGCGGACATGCGCAGCGCCCGGAGCCAGCCCATTCCATCGAACGCCAACAGTGCCGCCACCGCCACCGTCCAACCCGAGAGCAGGCCGAGGTACCACCGGAACTCGGGATCTCCGAAGTGTTCGAAGCGGCGGGATCGGTACGAGCGGTGGTGGAGTGTGAAGCTGGCGGCCGCGATGACCACTATGGCCATGATGACCAGTTCCACGGCGAGGCTGTCGAAATAGCCGATCGACTGGCTGTGTGTAGAGAAGCCGCCCGTCGAGATGGAAGTCAGTGCATGGGCGATTGCGTCGAAGGGGTTCATTCCGGCGCCGAGGAGGGAGGCCGCTGCGACGATGGTGAGGATCCCGTAGACGCTCCAGAACTGGCGGGCCGTGTCGACGACCTTCGGTGCCAGTCGGTCGGCTCCCTCACCCGGCGCTTCGGCGTCGATGAGGCCCAGGCCACTGGCGCGTAGGGACGGTAGGACCGCCACGACCAGCACCACGATGCCCATGCCGCCCAGCCATTGCGTGAGTTGTCGATACATCATGATTCCGGATCCCTGAGATTCGATCGGATTATGGGCACCGAAGACCGTCGAACCTGAGGCGGTGAAGCCGGAGACCGACTCGAAGAGCGCGTCGGTGATGACGGCCAGAGTGTCGGCCCCCTCCCGGACGAAGGTTCCCGCCAGGAGGTAGGGCAATGCTCCGACGACAGAGACCAGTACCCACGTCGTCCCGACGGCAGTGAATACCGTGGACCGGTCCGGGATTCCGGCCTGTGTGGAGTACCGCATGGCGGCTCCGAGCGCCACGGTGATCGCCGCCGCCATAAACATTGCCGGAGCCTCGTCGCCGTCGACCAGTTCAATGGCGGCAGCGAGGAGCATCGCTGCCGCCACGAACAGGAGCGCGTTGCCTCCGACCTGGGCGGTCGTTGACCTCCACAGACGCTCCTTCGCCTTCATCGGCCGTGCTCCGCCATCAGCGAGACCCATCGGCGCCTGAGGCGCAGCTGATCCCGGACCCCGGTCGCCGCCGTCCCGAGCGCCACGAGGGCGGGATACAACGCAAGTCGGCCGATGAGCATGGCCGGTATCAGCGCCAGGCGGACCGGCCTGGACCAGGCCGCCGGGTCGAGGATCGCCCCTTCCAGGGTCCGGATCGGGCCGGCGGTAGCCGTGGCGTGGACCCCTGCGGCGAGCGCCGACGCCACGTCGAGTCCCAGGATCGCCACGGCGGCGCTCGATCCGACGACCACGGCCACGAACAGGAACTGCTGGAGCACGATCCGGCCGACGCTGGCCTCGCTCAGGACCAGGCCGCCTATTCGGATGCGGGCAGCCAGGTTCGGGTGGAGTTGACGCATGAGTTCACGGCGAGCCAACTTGACGAGGCCAAGCATCCGGAAGACCTGGAATCCTCCACCGGCAGAACCGGTCATGGGTCCGATGGATGCCAACAACAACAACAACACGGGTGCCGCCGCTGCCCACGCACCCACAGGTTCCATGGGGAACCCGGTCGTGGTGGCCGAGGAGAGCAGCGTGAAGAGCGTCTCGCGCCATTCGGCCAGGCTGCCGGCCTCCGACCACCAACCCAGCAGGAGGGTGCCTCCGAGCAGCAGGAGGAGATAGGCGCTGAACTCCGCAGATCGCCGGATTCCGTGCCACTGACGGGTCACGATCCGCCAGAGGATGACCAGGCTGGCACCAGCGACGAACATGCCGAGAATGGCAACCCACTGGACGGACGGGTCGGCGAACGGCTGGCCGGGACCCACGAAGCCACCTGTGGAGGCCGTCGAAACTGCGAGGACCACGGACCCCACGCAGCCGATTCCGGCTATTAGGTAGCCGACGGCTAGCAGCAGCGTGAATCCCGTGTAGAGCACCAGCACGTTGCGTGCTGCCGTCCCACCAGAGGGAGCGAGGGGCCGACGCCCGCCTCCCCGTCGACGATCGGCGAGTTCACGGTCGGCGCTCAGGGCAGGCAGGATTGCAACGCCTAGGAGCAGTGCCGTCAGGCCACCGATCCACTGGCTGCCGGCCCTGAAGAACAGCATTCCCCGACCGAGCGCGTCGGCATCGAGAGTGGTGAGGGCGGTCGTGCTGAATCCGGCTGCAGACTCAAACAGAGCGTCGTCCGCCTCCGAGAAGGTGCCGGTGACCAGGTAGAGGAGGGTCCCGGCCAGCACCATGGTTAGGAAGGCCACTGTGATACCGGTGAGGATGTCGGCGGTCCCGTGTCGCCTCGGCCGGCGAACCTGCATGAACAGCCATGCCGCCACGAGGCCGACCACTGTGCCGCCCAGGAGCAGGCCCTGGGCGTCACCGCGGCTCCCCGTGAGGTCCAGAAGCCCGGCGACGAGGCCGAGTGCCGAGGTGGTGAGCCCGCCGACCGCCGCACCGGTGGCGACTGCCGAGGAGAGGGATCCCCAGTCCGCTTTGCCGGGGCTGCGGAACAGGTTGCGCATGGCGGGGCGGCGCTTCCTGCGCTGCCCGGTCACCCGAAGAGGGCGGTGACGCGGTCCACGGAGTCCGGTCGGGCGATCACGATGACGTGGTCCCGGTCCCGCAGGGCGCTACGCCCCCGTGCGATCTGAGGCTTGCCGTCCCGGACTATGGCCCCGACGAGCGCACCCTTCGGGATATCGAGGTCAGCGAGGGTCCTTTCGTTGCAGGCGCTGTCGTCCGATACGGCGAACTCGAGGACCTCGACGTCGCTGTGGAGGAACGTGGCCACGGCGGTGACTGTCTCGCCGTCGCCGCGTATGAACCGGAGCACGCTGTTTGCCGAGGCAGTCCGGGGGCTGACGGCAGCGTCCACCTGGTGGGCTTCGATCAGGTCGAGGAGTTCGAGGCGATGGATCACCGCGATGGTCTCCGGACCCCCCTTGTCGGTTCCACGGCGCCTGGCCTGGGTG
>Ga0206685_10000186_pt1 | contig 19343 bp, 17 predicted proteins | sample M220012015metaG_FD_161049 | JGI IMG/M metagenome (GOLD analysis project Ga0206685, IMG submission 161049) | Ammonia-oxidizing marine archaeal communities from Monterey Bay, California, United States - M2 200m 12015 | ecosystem: Environmental > Aquatic > Marine > Intertidal zone | place: USA...
GCCATCTAAAATTCATTGGTTCGTTTGGCTTCTGGAAAATCCAAAAAGTCCCATTAGTTTGACAGGAGCAATAGACCTCTATAACCATGACATTATCCATATCTTGTTAGAGCGTGGTATGGAAGTCAAAGACGAAGCTTCTGTAATTGGATTTACTATGGGCAATAGTGAAACTACCAGTTCCTGGGTCCGATGGTTATTTGAGTTTTGTGCAAGATACCTATATCCAGAGGGGTATCGTTTTAGTGAAGATGATCTGGTGGAATTTGAAATGGGATATGCATATGGATATACCAGACCTAAGCGTAATATCCATCTGGCTATTTTTGATGTTCAGAAAGATATAGAAGAAATACGAAAAGAATGGGATATAGAACTTATAAATAATAGATAGAGGAGAACTATGGCAAAAATATATTGTGACATGGATGGGGTACTGGTAGATTTACTTGGTAGTATCAAGAGGCATCTTGGAACGACTAAATTGAATCAGGGAGTAATTGACGATTTCTTTTATAGTGATGCTGGAACCGGTACGGAGTTCTGGGCTAATTGTGGATGGGAGTCTGGTGGTAAGCAACTCTGGAAATTCATCAAATCATATAAGCCTCAGATACTATCTGCTTGTCCATCTGTTTGTAATAAAGATAAGGCAGTAATAAAAGGCAAGACCCTCTGGTGTGAGAAGAATCTCGGCATTTCAAAAAGTCAGGTCAATATCGTACAACGCAGAGAGAAGCAGAACTTTGCCGGTAAAGATATAATCTTAATTGACGATCATAAGAAGAATATAAGAGAATGGGAGGGTGCTGGTGGAACTGGTGTTCTTCATGTAAATGTTAGAACTACAATTAAACAACTGAAAGGGTTAATTTAATGGAAACAACTTATAAAGAATTTATGGAAGCAAAAGTGAAGAGCTGGAAAGACATGAAGGATCGTAATGTTCTCAGAGCCGCAGAGAAGTTTAAAAAGAAAATGAGAAAAGGTAATGTACTTGGATATACTCAGGCACATGGTGAGTTTACTATTTTTCGTAATGAGAAAGAATGGAATGATTCAGTCAAGTATGGTAAAGACATGAAGTGGCTTCGTGTGGAGTAATTAGATGGCTGAAGTTTTAAGTTTAACACAATTTAGAAAAAAGAACCCATTAAAAAAAGGTTCAGATGAACTAAAGTATGTTACTGAATTATTTAAACCATTAAAACCAGAAAAAGTTAATATTTCAAAACCAACTGCTTTTCGTGCTGGTGATGTAGTAAGTGCAAGTGGTATCTATAAAATAAAATTAGGTATCGACCTTTATAAGCTTGCTCGTGCGAAAGTGTCAGGAAGTTCTGCACGACCTAAAAAAGGTCAACAAAAACCTAAAACTATTTTTATTAATACTAGTGATGAGATAGAATTTAAAGAAGTAAAACCAGATAAAGAACTTGAGATATATTTTTTTAATGGAAATGGAAAAGGGCGTGAAGTTCGTTTAATACAAACTGATGCACCGTGGAAAGATAGTAAAGGTAAAAAAGCACCAATCAGTACAAATCAGCAAGAACTTATTTCTATGAAAATAATTGAAGAAGTAGCATCTGGTGATACAACAGATTATAATAATTTTGCTGAGATGTATAAAGATAAGAAATCTGGTTTAAAAAAAATACATTCAAATCTTCCTGCTACTGAAGATTGGTGGGATCATTTTGTTTTACAATTTAATGATGCAAAAAAAACATTAAAGGTACAGGGTATATCGTCAGCAAAATATACTACATTTTCACAAGATGCAAAAGCAGAAGGATTTATGAAGTTTATTAGTGATCTTGTGACAACAGGAGCAGACGCAAGTACGGCATTTAAAGCAAGTCCTTTGGGCAATAAAAAGTATTCAAAAAAAGATTCTTGGAATCCGGCTGATATATGGTTAATTAGAAAAAACATTTCAGGCAAAAGATTTGATGATCCTGATAGTGTGGGTAAAAAAGTGATGGGTTTTAAACAAGCAATTATGGCAGCTCCAAATATTGTAGCAGTAAATAAAATTTTGGTAAAAGCATTCAATGAAAAAATTATTGTAGGAATATCATTAAAAAAATCAGACCAAAAAACATTAAAATTTGAACTAGTTAATTTAAAGGCGAAGGTTTCAGATGATGTTATATCACCAATTGTTTTTACAGGTGTCAAATTTATTTGTATAGCTAACAAGGATAAAAATGGGCAGGCAACTGGTTTTAAATCTCTTACCTCAAATCTTTTTCTTACTCAAGGTAAGAGAAAGTATCGTCTTGATTTTCGTTCTAATCGAGGAGGTACTGAAGATATTACATATGATTATATGGAAGATAGTGCAGATGCTGGTCTTGGTAAAGTACCGAAAGATCGTCTTAAAGAATATGTTGCTAAATTTTCAAACAAACATTCTGATTTTCCACACAAAACCGATTATGATAAATTTGGTATGAATAAAGATTGGCAGGATAAGGTAGACAAAATTAATGATTCAGGAATTTTAGAAGTTAATACAGATGCAAGAGCTGGAATGAAAGCTAAGTATGGATACCCTGCTGATTGGAAAAATTTTGTGACAAATATGAAATCGTCTTGGCTAAAAAAAGCTGGTGGAAAATCAACATATACGAATAAGGGTAAACATAATATTAGTATGATGCAGATGTTTGATTTTATTTATATATTAGCTGTTATTTATGGAACAAATGGAATAAATGCTAAGGGTAAGAGGGGACTTGGCCCCAAAGGTTTTATTACCTTTATAACAGACCTTTTTTACTTTGCACAGAAAAAAGGTATGAAGTGGCATTTTGGCCCATTTGGAAAATTATACTAAAACTTTTATAAATATATGAGGAGATATTATGGCTCAACAAGTTGTTAAAAATAAGCGAGATAAGATTAAGCACGTTACTTCCATTGGACATTCTGTAAGAAGTACACCAAAGAATAAGAAGAAACGAGTAAGCTGGAAAAAATATAGAGGACAAGGGAAAAGACGATAATGGCAATATATTCACAGGGACTTTCAACACATACTAGAGGGTGGGCTGATCTGGATTTAGATTTTACCAAACATCCTATAACTAAAGATGTTGTCCGAAAGACAAATGTAGAAGCAGTTAAACGATCTGTTAGAAATCTTATTAGAACTAATAGATATGAAAGACCATTTCATCCTGAGATTGATGGAGGTGTTACTAGACATTTATTTGCATTGTCAACAGCTCATACTAAGTATGATATTAAAAAAGCAGTAGAACAATGTTTGGCGAATTTTGAACCGAGAGCAGAAGTAATAGATGTTGATGTAACGGGAGATTTGGATGCTAATGGGTTTCATGTTTCTATATTTTTTAGAGTAATTAATTCACCAGATCCTGTAGAAGTTTCATTATTCTTAAAGAGGATAAGATAAAATGGCAAGCAATAAATTAACAATTACTGATTTAGAATTTGATGACATTAAAGAAAATCTAAGAACGTATCTTAAAGCTCAATCACAATTTCAAGATTATGATTTTGAGGGAAGTGGTATGAGTGTGTTATTGGATGTTTTAGCATACAATACACATTACATGGGTTACTATGCAAATATGTTGGGTAACGAAATGTTTATGGACTCTGCGACCTTACGAGAATCTGTAGTATCTCATGCAAAACATTTAAATGTTATACCAACTTCTGTTACATCTCCGACTGCATATTTAAATATAACTTTTACACCTTCTGGTTCTCCTACTTCTTTATCTATTGCAAAAAATACTAAATTTACCACATCTATTAGTGGTATAAGTTATTCATTTACTACTGTTACAGACAAGACATTATATCCGTCTGGTAGTGATTATTCAATTACTAATCTTCCTATTAAAGAAGGAACTTTTGTTACTAAAGGTTATACAGTTGATTTGTCTGATACTACACAAAGATTTATTATTCCAAATGCAGATGTTGATGTTTCTACAATATCTATTACAATACAAACATCTAGTTCTGATACAGAAGTAATAACTTGGACAAATGCTAATTCTTTGGATGTTACTACAATAGCATCTACACAAAAAGTTTTTTGGGTTCAAGAAGTTGAAAATCAAACATATGAAATTTTATTTGGGGATGGTTCTGTTGGTAAACAACTTGCAGATGGAAATATTATTTTTATTGAATATTTAATTACAAAAGGAATTTCTGCTAATAAGGCAAGTGTATTTCAAGCTGTCGGAACAATTGCTGGTTTATCATCTTCTAATTATACTTTAACTACTTCAGGTGCAGCTGCTGGTGGTACTACAATAGAATCTATTTCATCATTAAAACGAAATGCACCTAAGTTATATCAAGCACAAAAACGTGCAACAACAAAAGAAGATTATAAAGCAATTCTATTAAGTGAGAGAACTGATATAGAATCTATTACAGTATATGGTGGTGAAGATGCAAGTCCAGCAGTATATGGAAAAGTTTATATAGCCGTTAAACCAACAGGAGATACATATTTTAGTGCAGCTACTAAAGACGCAATTAAAACTACTATTTTGAAAAAGACAAATGTTGTGACTGTAACACCAGAGATTGTTGATCCTATCTATTATTATTTAATAGTTGATACAACGGTTAATTACGATCCTGTTACTCTCTTAACTACAGAGGATAATTTAAAATCAGCAGTTGAATCATCTATCACATCTTACTTTTCAGGTAATGTATCAAAATTTGATAATAAGTTTAGATACTCAGTATTAGCTGGTTCAGTAGATGATACAAATAAATCAATAAGAAATAATAAAACAATCGTTAAATATCAAATGAGAATATCTCCTGCTACATTGGCAGTAGCTGCAACATATACTATGGAATTTAATAATGTATTAACTAAGGGATCCCTTACTAGTACGGCCTTTACTGCGAGTGATGGATTTACATATACATTAATTGATGATAGTTTAGGTAGTGTTAAATTGGTAAGATCAACATATAATAGTTCTACTTATACTGCTACTGTAGATGTTCCTACAACATATATGACTTTGGCATCTGGTTCAGAAATTCTTGGTACTATAGATTACACTACTGGTAAAGTTATTTTAAATAATTTTACACCACATACTATTTCAGATGCAAAAACATATATTAAAATGACTGTAACACCCGGAACTAATAATCAAGATATTACTCCGTTAAGAGAACAAATAATAACAACTGATTCGACTGATCCAACAGCAATTACTATTACCATGATTCCTGAAACAATAATCTAATATGGCAAGTAATCCAAATACACCAATACATCCTTCGTTTGATGAACGTATATCCGTTCGTGTAGAAGGACAGTTACCACAGTTTGTAAAAGAAGATCATACTACATTTGTAGCTTTCTTGGAAGCATACTATGAGTATCTTGAACAAAATGGTAAGCCGTATGAGATTGTTGGTAATCTAAAAAATTATTTTAATATTGATAAAACAGTTGATGATTTTTTACAATATTTTAAAACACAGTTTGCGAAAGATATTCCAGAAGCTATATTTATTAATTCAAATAAACCTCATGCAATAAAAAGACTGCGTGATTTTTATCGTGCAAAGGGTAGTGAAAAATCTTTCCAGTTTTTATTTCGATTATTATATCAAGAGGAGATTGAGTTTTATTATCCTTCTGTTGATATGCTTCGGGTATCAGATGGAAGATATACAAAAGATAAAATTTTAAGATGTATTGACACAAGTGGTTCTTCAGCTATTTTTGATTTTACTGGTAAGTCAATTACTGGTGGTACTTCTGGCACTACTGGAGTTGTTGAATTAGTATTAAAAGAAATGATAGGTGCTTTTGAAGTTTCTACAATTTATCTTTCTAAAGTAGTTGGAACATTTGCAGTAAATGAAACAGTTACAGATGGAACAAATACGTTTACTTTGGATAGTATGGTAACAGGTTACACGATAACAAATCCTGGTAATGGATATAGTGTAGATGATAATATTGCAGTAACAGGTGGAGGAGCAGGAGCTGTTGGAGCTCAGTTTTTAGTTGAAACATTATCTACTGGAAGTATTACTACAACGACTATTGTATCTGGTGGAACAGGATATGTTGTTGGTGATAAACTTACAATTAACAATGTAGATAAATTAGAGATAGATGGAAGAACTTGTAGTGTACTTGTTAAGACAGTAAACTCTGGTGTGATTACTGCTGTAGAATTTGAACATAATGGATATGGTTATAAATCAACACCAACTATTTCTGGAGGTGGAACTGGAACAGGAGCAAATATTACATTAAGTGGTTCTGGTATTGGTGGAATTAAAACTTTAAAAATAGTAAATGGTGGGTTCCATTATCAGTCAATTCCAACATTAAATTTCTCCGCAAAGGGTGATGGAACAGCAACTGGTACAGCGACGATTGGTAGTTATGAAAATGAAGCTCATGTAAGATGGGTAGGTGATGATGGTCAAATCTCTGCGGCAAATTATATTCAGGATAGTAAATATTATCAAGCATTTTCTTATGAGATTAAAGCTGGTAATACGATTGATAAGTGGAGAGATTATGTTAAGAGAGTAGTACATCCTTCCGGACTTGCATTATTTGGTAGAACATTAATTACGGGTTTACTTGAAACTGGTTTAAAATTAACTTTACCGACTAGTATACCAGTTCCTCACAAATATCCATATACACTTATATTCCATGATGGAGATATTGAACCACCTGTTAGATTAAATCTTCAATTACAACAGACAAATCCAGAATGGCCTTCTGGTGGAGCATGGCCACATGATGGACAAGGAAATGGGCCAGGATTAGGACCGGGTCATTCTGATTGGCATATTTATGAAATAGATTTACCTATTATCGTTTTGAGTATAGCAGAGAGTGAAGATTGGTTATTTGTTCAACAACCAATTACTATGGTATCTGAGAATTGGAGTACTATTACAGATTTAGGTATTTCATCATATGAGGATTGGGGACAGATTTCAAGTGGTATTGGTGGAGCATTACAATTAGGTCCCATGCGTAGACAAGTGGATAGATTGAAATTTGCAAAACAGGCTGGATTTGGTACATTGAAAACAGATTTGGGTGGTAATGCATATACGATTAATTTTTTTAAGGATGAACAGATTTCCAAATATGTTACAACACAGAACGAAAAAACGAGAATTGTGATGAATAGTCACATAAGTATTGTATAAATATTATAAATAAAAGAAATTAACAAGAGGATTTGAGCTATGCCAGCAATTATAACAAATGCATTTAGAACATATAACGCAGATAATTTTATTGGTTCATTTTCGACTAATAAGATGTATCTGATGATCGGAAAGGCTGATAGTTGGTCTGGCGCAAGTACTGGACAATATTCAGAAACCTCTCCTTCAGATACAGATATTCCAACTCCCAAAGATACGACAGTTGCACCATTTATTCATCATAATGATATGGTCGCTGCTAAACTTATTAATGAGTCGGATGTATCTCATGTTGTTAAGAGAACAGATTGGACTTCTGGAACGGTATATTCAGAATACGATCATAATCAAGATGACCAGATTGACCAGACATTTTTTGTAATGACAGACCAGTATAATATTTATAAGTGTATCAGTAATTATGCTGGAACTGCATCTACAGTTAAACCTACCGGTCAATCTTCTTCTATTATTGAAACATCAGATAATTATCGTTGGAAATTTATGTATGAAGTTCAGCAAGCAGATGTTTTGAAATATGTAACGACAGATTGGATTCCAATTAAGTATTTAACAACAAATGATGGTACAGCACAATGGACTGTACAGCAAGCAGCTGTTGATGGAGCATTGGAACATATAGATGTAACTGCTGGTGGAACTGGATATGTTAATATCAATACAGGTACTGCACAGGCAGGAGCAAATACGACAATTACTCTTGCCGCAACAGCATCTGCTACAGATGATCTTTATAATAATATGACTGTTTATATTTCTTCTGGAACTGGAAGTGGACAGTTGAGAACTGTTAGTGATTATGATGGTTCGACTAAAATTGCAACAGTTAGTGCTGTATGGATAACGAATCCTTCTACTGATAGTGTTTATGAAGTAATGCCATTAGTAACAATTACTACGGCAGAAGGTTCTGGTTCAGCTGCAAGATGTTCAAGTGTAATTGGTGGTGTTATTAAGAAAGTTGCTATGACGGCAGTTGGTACTGGTTATCGTTCTGGTACAGCAGCTCTTACTGGTGGTGGTGGAAGTGGATGTACTCTTGAACCACGAATCGGACCTAAGAATGGACATGGTAAAAATTCAAAGACAGAACTTGGTGGAGCATATGTAATGATGAATGTTCGATTAGTAGGAACCGAGGGTGGTGACTTTACAGTAGGAGATGATTTCAGAAAAGTAATTTTGATTGCAAATCCTTATGTAAGTGGATCAGCCGCAACTGCAAGTACATACTCTGGTGCAGAAATGGATGATGATAGTGGAGAACAAATCTATATGGAATTTCGAGCTCCAATTAATCGTGCATCTGACCAGACTGAGGATGTCAAGCTAGTAGTTGAATTTTAATAAAGGTATAATACATGACAACCAATATAAATTTAAATCTTAATCAGAGTCCTTACTTTGAAGATTATGATGAAACTAAAGATTTTCATCAAGTCCTCTATAAACCTGCTGTTGCTGTTCAGGCAAGAGAACTTACTCAAGAACAAACAATACTAAGAAACCAACTCAAACGATTTGGCGATCATATATTTGCAAATGGTAGTCGAGTGTCTGGTGGTGATTTACATATTGATACTGATTATGATTATGTAAAGTTAAATCCTAATTATAATAATACTGCAATTACAGTTGCTAACTTACAAGGTAAATTAATAACTGGTAGTCAATCTGGAACAACTGCAAGAGTTGTTAATACTGCAGCTGTTAATGCATCTAGTGGTGATCCAGATACTATCTGGGTTAAGTATCTTACAGGTGGTGGTGTCACACAGAAAGTTCAAGGTATTACTGTAACTAATGCTGGTACTGGATATACTACGACACCAACTGTTACTATTACAGGTGGTGGTGGAACAGGTGCAACAGCAACAGCTGTTGTTGGTACTGGTGGTATTTATGCACAAACTGTTATTGGTGTTAATGTAACAGCTAAGGGTTCTGGATATACATCCACACCAAGTATATCTATTACAGGTGGTGGGGGATCTTCTGCTACTGCAACTGCTACTCTCAATACTGCGGCCGTGTTTAATTCAGGAGAAAGACTTGTAGCAGCAGATTTTTCATCTGCTGTATTGGCTGCATCATCATCTGCAACAGGTAAAGGTGCTGCAGTTTCTAATGATGCAGGTTATTATTATTTTAATGGAAATTTTATACGAGTTGGAGCTTCAACAGTATTATTAGATAACTATACAAACACACCAACATATAGAATTGGTTTTCAAGTTACTACAACTATTGTTGCTTCTGGTGATGATAACACATTGTTGGATAATGCACAGGGAGCTTATAACTATGCAGCCCCAGGTGCAGACCGTTTGAAGTATGCACTTACTCTTACCAAGAAAACTACATCATCTATTGATGATACAGATTTTATAGAAATTGTCCGATTAGTAAATGGAGTTAAACATTCTGATAATCCATATCCAATTTATTCTGTATTAGAAGAAACATTTGCACGAAGAACATATGATGAATCTGGAAGTTATACTGTAAGACATTTTCCACTTGAAAAGAAAGATCATTCATCTGACGCAACTAAATGGACTGCAAGATTTGATCCGGGTAAAGCATATATTTATGGACATGAGTTTGAAACATTAATTTCAACTGATGTTACTGTTGATCGAGCTAGAAATTCTAAGAATGTAAATAATTTTGATCGTTTAATGCAATATGGTAATTATGCGATTGTTAGTAGCTTAACAGGATTGTATAATGTAACAACTCATGCTACTGTTGATTTACATAATGTAGCTCATGCAAGTTTGACATTAACAAATCCTGGTACCTATGCGGCAACAAAAGTTGGTACAGCAAGAGTACGGCAGTTAACACAAACTGCATATGGCGGCCCACATAAAATGTATCTGTATGATGTTACTATGACTTCAGGAGATTTTGGTGCTGTTGAAAGTATTATTATTCCAGTTAATTCTGGAGCTACTCCAGTTGTCATCACATCAAAATGTAATATTGACAATACAGGTAAAGTAGGTGGTTCTGGTGGTGGTGATGCAAAATTATTTGAAACTGATTTTAATTCAATGGTATTTAAATTACCACAAGATACTATTAAGACAATTCGTGATGCCGCTAGTGCTATTGATACGAGTTTTACAATACAAAGAACATTTGCTAGTGTTACAATTAATTCTGGTACTTGTACTTTAACATCTGGTGGAAGTAATGAAACATTTTATGGAACTGGTGTATTGAGTGGTTCAGTTGTTGGTCAATATTACCATGCACAAGATGCGGCTGGTACTATTGTAAATCTTAATACAAGTTCTCCTGCACAAGCAACTGTTACTGTAGCTGGTAATGGTCAATCAGTAACGATTTTTACTGGTGATAATTCATTAAATGCGACATTTAATTTTATTGTTACTATGAATGTTGATACAAAACAAGAGAGAGTTAAAACACTTGTTACTCATGGACAAAAAGCAATTACGTCACCTACTGGAACAGCACTTGCTTATACGTCATTAGATACTTCAGATATAAACACTATTAAAGCTATTTACGATTCTGGTAATACTGGTACAGATGCAGTACCACCGACATTAACAGTATCAAGTGCATCGGGAACTTTCATTGCTGGTGAAACTATTACTGGTGGAACATCTGGTGCAAAGGGAAAAGTTATTGCACATAGTCCTGCAACGACAGTTAAGTTTGTTGTTACTTCAGGAACCTTTGCAGGAACTGAAACTATTAATGGTACAACATATACTGCAACTATGGTTAGTCTTGCAGCTGGTGATACAGTAGCTACGGCAAACTGGACATTAGATAATGGACAACGAGATAACTTCTACGATCATGGTAGAATACAATTAACAGGTACTGCGGCAACTGGAAGAATTTTGGTTATCATGGATTACTTTACACATGCTGGTACTGGTTATCTTTCGGTTGATTCTTATACTGCGGCAACTGGTTATGATAATGTTCCAACATATCTAAGTCCGACAACTGGTGATATAGTTGAGCTTAGAGATTGTATTGATTTTAGACCTCGCCGAAATGATGGTGCTACTACTATGTCGGGAATAGAATTACCATATCCGAATTTAAATTGGCAAGCAGATTATAGTTATTATATGCCACGAATAGATGTTCTTTATTTAAGTAAAGAAAAAAAGTTTGGAGTTCATCAAGGAATATCAGCTGATAATCCAGTACCTCCATTTCGTTTAGATAATACAATGAGTTTGTATCAATTAAGAATTCCTGCATATACATTTAAACCAGCTGATATTAGAGCGACATATATTGAGAATAAACGATATACAATGAATGATATTGGTAAGTTGGAAAGACGATTAAATAATGTTGAATATTATACAGCTCTTACATTACTGGAAAAAGATGCAGAGTCATTAGTTATTAAAGATACAGCTGGTCTTGATAGATTCAAGAATGGAATATTAGTTGATGACTTTGCAGGACATAGTGTTGGTGATGTTACTAATGCAGATTATAAGTGTTCAATTGATTTTAGACACCGAGAATTAAGACCTTCATTTAATTCTAATATTGTTGATCTTTCGTATATACCTGCCTCATCTACGGGTGTACAAAAAACTGGAGATTTAATTACATTACCATATACAACGACAGCGTTTGTTACACAAACACAAGCCAGTACGTTTTTAAATGTAAATCCATTTAATGTTACTGCGTGGGTTGGAGTTCTTAATCTCGATCCTCCAAATGATAACTGGGTAGCAGATAATAACAGACCAGATGTTATTGTTAATGCAACAGGTGAAAATGATGCATGGGAAGCACTTGCAGGATTGGGGTTTGGTAGTCAATGGAATGATTGGCAAGATGTTGCTGGAAGTGGTCGTAATGTAAGAATACTTGAGCAAAGTGCGCGATGGCTTCCTGCGGGTTCTGGCCGCCGTCAATTTCTGCGACGAGTAACGCAGTCTGTAGATCAAACACAAACACGAACAGGAATACGAACAGAGATTGTTGGTTCAGAAACAGTTGAATCATCTTTGGGAGAACGAGTAGTTAATGTTTCAGTACTTCCATTTATTCGTGCAAAAGATATTACTGTATCAGTTACAGGAATGAAACCGAATACAAGAGTTTATCCGTTCTTTGACAAAACAGCCGTTACAACTTATTGTACTCCGAGTGGTGGTTCTGTTGGTGATCCAATATACACAGATGATAGTGGTTCTATTAGTGGTCTTGTATTTGCAATACCATGTCCGATTAGAGCACAAGAACAAGATCCTAAATTATTAATATTCCGAACTGGTGAACGACAGTTTCTTTTGACTGACGAACCTAATGGTAATTTGGAAGAATCTAGTACTTATGCAGATAGAATGTATCAAGCACAAGGATTGTTACAAACAAAAGAAAATGTTATTCTTTCTTCAAGAGTCCCAAGAGTTGTAACTGGTGGTGTAGCTACTGATACGAGAGTAAATTCAAGAATAGAAACCCGAAATGTTACGGCTGGTTGGTGGGATCCGTTGGCTCAAACATTTCTTGTTGATGAGAATATATATCCAGACGGTATCTATTTAGCAAGTACAGATTTATATTTTAAAACGAAAGATGATGGTAATATTCCTGTATCAATGCATATAAGAGATGTAGAACAAGGATTTCCAACAAATAGAGTTATACCATTTTCTGATGTTAGTTTATTACCTGCTAATGTTAATGTGAGTGATACAGCTTCGACAGCAACTTCATTTACATTTAGTGATCCTGTTTTCTTAATGCCAGGTGAATATGCAATTGTTATAATGACTAATAGTTTAAAATATGAATGTTGGGTTGCAGAGATGGGTCAGAATCTTGTTGGAACAACCAGAAAAGTTTCTGAACAACCTTATGCTGGTGTATTGTTTAAATCACAAAATGCAAGTACATGGCAACAAAATCAAAATCAAGATTTAACTTTTAAGTTGAATAGATGTTCATATACAATTGCTGGAACACATGAAGCAGTATTTCATAATTCTAATTCAACTGAATATTTAATGGATACTATGCATTTAACACCCGCAGAAGTTGTTGTTAATAAAACTGGTATTGGATGGGGTATTAAAACAACCGATCAATCAACAAGTCTATTAAGTTCTGCTTATGATAGCACGGTCGCTAAAGAAAATCATTCATTTGATAATCAACAAAAAATTACTACTACAGCAGGAAGTTTTATTGGTAAAGCAACTCTATCTTCTACGAGTGAACATATAACACCTTATATTGATACGAAACGATTAAGTGTTATTCCAATTGAAAATAAAATTAATAACTTAACAACTAATGAAACAGCTAAACCTTCTGGTGGAAGTGCATTAGCAAGGTATATTACAAGACGGGTTACTTTGTCTGATGGTTTTGATGCAACTGATCTAAAGGCATATTTGACTATGAATAAACCAGCTGGTGTGAATGTATATGTTTATTATAAAGTATTATCACTATATGATCCAGAACCATTTGATGATAAAGATTGGACAGTTATGAGTCAGACTTCACAGACTAATACTGTTTCTTTAACTGATGAAGAATTTATTGAGTTTGAATATGATCCGGTAGGAACTAATGTAAATTATACAAGTGGTGGAGCAACATATACATCATTTAAAACTTTTGCAATTAAAATTGTTATGACAAGTACGAGTACGACTAAAGTTCCTCGAATCGGAGATATGAGAGTAATAGCATTGGCATAATGAGTGAACATAAATTTATTAGAGATAATAATTCTAAGGCTGTATTAAATACTGATATAAGTGCGTTGGAACAATATAAGATTATACGAGATAACAAGATTAAAGACCAAACTACTTTACAAAATTGTATAGATGATATAAATAGTTTGAAAGATGATATGCAAGAAATAAAAAATCTTTTACTAAAGATGAGCGAGAAATAATATGGCAAAGAGAGTCCAAAGACGAAGAGGTACCACAGCGGAACATGCTACCTTTACAGGATATGATGGGGAAACAACTGTTGATACCGCGAAAGATGTTGTTGTAGTCCATGATGGTGCAACTGCTGGTGGTTTTCCATCAGCAAGAGAGGACATGAGTAATGTTACGAATCGAGTTGGTATTACTCAATTAAATCTTTCAGATGGTACTGCCGGTCAAGTATTAAAGACAAATGGTTCTGGTACGATTAGTTTTACGACATTAGATGTTACAGGAACATCTGTTGGTGGTGATCTTTCTGGTACAGTAGGAAATGCACAGATAGTAGCAAACGCAGTTGGTATTGCAGAAATAAATGTATCAGATGGAACGAATGGCCAAGCACTTATGACAAATGGTTCTGGTACTCTTGCATTTGGTGATGTTTTAACAGATCCTGATTTAGGTGGTCATCTTTCTGGTACAACATCTGCAGCTGTAATTAATAATAATACCATAACATCTGCGATGCTGACTACAGCATTGAAGAATTTTACAATAGATGATTTTGTTGGTGCCGCGGCACAAACTACATTTACGCTTTCAGCAGCAGTTGGTTCTACTAATGCATTGTTGGTTTATATTGATGGTATCGTTCAGCCAACGGCTGGATATTCATTACCTACATCAACATCAATTCAGTTTACTACAGCACCACCTGTAAGTTCAGTAATTCGTTGTTTACATCTTGGATTTCAATCAACTGTTGGTGTACCATCAGACGGAACTATTACGACTGCTAAGATAGCATCTAACGCAGTTACAGCAGCTAAGTTTGCTGACGGTGCAGTTTCAACTGCCAAGATAGCAGATGATGCCGTAACAGATGCTAAGATAGCATCACAAACAATTACAGAAGCATCAATAGTACCAAATACAATTACAAGCATTTCAATTGCAAATTCAACAATTACAGGTACTCAGATAGTTGATAATTCTATTGATGGAACTAAGATTGCTTTGGGTTCAGATACTCAAGGTGATGTTATGTATTATGATGGAACGAATTGGGCAAGACTTGGACCTGGCACGGCAGGATTAGCATTAACAACTGGTGGTAGTGGTATAAATCCAAGTTGGAGTGGAACACCATACGATATTTCTTTTATTGCAGGTTATGATAGTTCTACTGTTAAGTCAAATGTTGCGGTACAGACATATGGTGAAATGGTAATGGCACGAAGTGGAACTTTTCTAGGTGAAGTTGGTTACATAGATACTGTTTGCACAGGCGCAGTTCTTATATGTGATGTATTAAAAAATGGAACATCAATTTATTCGACAAAACCACAATTCGCAGTTAGTACTGCAGCGATGACTGTTGGTGTTCTTTCTACTACGGCATTTGCTTCTGGAGATAGAGTCACTTTTAAAGTTACCCAAATTGGTTCTACAGTAGCAGGACAAGGTGTGCGATTTATGTTAAAGTGTAAGGCTTAAAAAGGAAATTATAAATGTCTACTAAAACACATGGAAGAATGGTTACTGATGGTTCTATATCATCAGATAATTTAGCTGCTAATGCAGTAACAACTACTAAAATTCTTGATGCAAATATAACTACTGGTAAGTTGGCTGACAATTCAGTAACAGGTGGTAAGATAGCATTAACTGGTAATGTCGCTGGTGATATTATGTATTATGATGGAACTGACTGGGTTCGATCACCAACTAATTTAAGTTTTCCGGGTGGTAAAGCACCATATGATATATCTTTTATTGCAGGGTGGGATTCTAATACAGTTCAATCTGATGTTGCTGTTCAAACATATGGTCAAATGGTAATGTCGCGTACAGGTGATTTTGATGGGGAGATAGGTTATATAGATACTGTCTGTACAGGAGCAGTTCTTATATGTGATGTTGAAAAAAATGGATCATCTATATATTCAACAAAACCACAGTTCGCAGTTAGTACTGCCACAATGACAGCAGGTGTATTATCAACAACTACTTTTGCCTCTGGTGATAGGATAACTTTTAAAGTTACACAGATTGGTTCTACTATTGCAGGTAAAGGTGTACGATTTATGTTAAATTGTAAGGTTTAAGATATGGCATTTATTAATTCAGGTTGGCATGTCGGTAGTGAAACGAGAGCAGATCCTTTAACTCTCGGTGGGACAGAAACTACCTATGGTAGTTTTAAAATTCATACATTTTTAACTTCGGGTACATTTACATATTCTGGTGCTTCTACAAACATAACTGGAAATGTTTTATCAGTTGCTGGTGGTGGAAGTGGAGCTCCGGGTTGTGGTGGTGGAGGTGCCGGTGGTATGTTAACACAAGATTTAAGTATTGCTCCCGGTGTATATAGTATTGTTGTTGGTGCTGGTGGACCTACTGGTAGTCCGACAAATGGTTTTAATAGTCAAACTAATATAACGGGTGAAACTATTGCAGTTGGTGGTGGTGATGAAAATTCAGCAGGTGGCAGTGGTGGTGGAGGTTCAGCATCAGGCCAAGGCGGTGGAACAGGTACTGCTGGTCAAGGAAATAATGGAGGAGCTGGAACAAATTGTGGTGGAGCAACTGGTGGCGGAGGTGGAGGTGGAGCCGGAGCTGCTGGTGGTTCTGCACCGGGATTTGGTGGTTGTCCGGGTTGTGGTGGTTGTAATGGTGGTGGAGCCGGAGCAGGTGGTGCCGGTGCATCAAATAGTTTAAGAACAAACTCTGCTGTCATGTATGCAGGTGGTGGCGGAGGTGGAGGTGGAAACACAAGTGGTAATAGTGGTGAAGGAGCAGGTGGTTCAGGCGGTGGCGGAGCCCCGGGAAGTTCACCCGGAGTTGCTGATGGTGGTGTAAACACAGGTGGTGGTGGCCATGGTTCTGGAAGTGGTTCAAATCCTGGGTCAGGTGGAGCAGGAATAGTTGTTATAAGAGTTCCATTTCCATTAGTATAAGAGAGGTATTTAATGTCATATTTTGCAAAAGTTATAGATAATAAAGTTGTTAATGTAATAAAAGCTGAACAAGATTTTATAGATCAATATAATGATGGTCTTGGTGGTGAATGGATTCAGACTTCTTATAATACATATGGTGGAAAACATTATGACCCTGCAACTGGTTTAGAAGATAATAAACCACAATTAAGATATAATTATGCAGGACTAGATTTTACATATGATAGAGAGAATGATGCGTTCATTCCTCCGAAACCGTTTCCAAGTTTTGTGTTGAATGAAACGACTATGAGATATGAACCTCCGATTCCATATCCAACTGGAAAAAAGGGTGGGCCAAGAAGATATATGTGGGATGAAGAAAATGTAGGTTGGAAAGATTTATGGGATACATCAGATGCGTTATCACAACACAATCCAGATTCAAAATATTTTCTTGAAGATGTTGTTAAGTATGAAGAATCTGATTATCCATTTGAGGATTATCCAGAAAGATGGTAGTATAAATAATAGAAATATTGGAGAAATAAAATGGCAGTAACAGTAGTTAATTTAACAGATACTTTTGATGAGTGGAGAATCAAGACTAATACTCTTGGATCAAATACGGGTGATTTGACTACTCTTTCTACGACAGCAAAGAATACTCTTGTTGCCGCTATCAATGAAATTTATACTAATGATAGTGATGACATGGAAAATGTCATTGACGATCTTACTCCCCAGTTGGGAGGAAATCTTGATCTGAATAGTAAGATTATTAATGGTACTGGTAGTATTGCTGAAACTGTTACTGGTATAACTCAATCACCCGGCAATAATTCAACCAAACTTGCAACGACAGCATATGTTGATGCACAGGTTGCTACTGAAGATACTTTGGCAGAAATGAATGATACTACTATGTCGGGTCTTGCTAATCTTGATATTATTCAATATAATAGTGGTACATCTGTTTGGGAAAATAAAACATTATCAGCTGCAGGGATTCCAACTAAGGGATTTACAGTTGCCATGGCAGTTGCACTTGGATAGAACAGTATTATAAATATATAAAACAATGAAGAGGAATTAAAAATGGCAAATGATTTTAAAAACGCAATAGCGCAAAACGTAAGTAATGCTGTTGGTGGTACTACGATTTATACTACACCTGCAACAAAGACTTCTATTATGTTAGAACTTGACATTGCCAATACGACACAGAATGTTGTTGAGGCCTCTGTTGAAATATTAGATTCAAGTGTTGGTGCATCTGCATGGAGATATCTGGTTAAAAATGCACCTGTTCCTTCTGGTAGTTCATTGATGGTAATCGCTGGACAGAAAATTGTATTGGAAGCAGGAGATAAGGTACGAGTTACTTCATCAGCCGCAAGTGTGATGGATGCAGTTGCAGCTATCTTAGAGGATGTAAATAGCTAATGGCATACATAGGAAAATACCCAGCTAACGTAGGTCAACGACCAAGTGAAGATACATATACTTCTACAGCAGCCCAAACAGTTTTTACTTTGACTGCTGATGTAACTTATGAATCAGATATTATTGTTTCAATTAATGGTGTTGTACAAACCAACGCAGCTTTTGCATTGAGTGGAACTGGAAGTCGAACTCTTACATTTGTTTCTGGCATGACTGTTGGAGATGTTGTTAGAGTTTTGCATCATGGTTATAAACCTGCAGGAGTGCATGAAACAGTAGCTGGAGGTATTACGACAGCTAAGTTAGCAGATGATGCAGTAACAGAACCAAAGATCGCAGACAATGCAGTAACACAAGATAAGATTCATTCAGCAGTTGTTCTTGGAGGTCCCTCCATTGGAACAATTCCAAATATGGTTCGTACCAATGCAAAAACAATTACAGCTGCAATAACTTTTGCTGGAACAGAAAATGGTATCACAGCAGGACCTGTCACATTTAGTGGTAGTGGTTCTGTTACTGTTACTACAGGAAGCACTTGGCACTTATTAGTATAGGAAATTAAATGACGATAATAATAGACGGAACAGTTGGTGCAAACAAAGCAGTCGTATTAGATTCTGCTGGTAAGTTACCTGCAATAGATGGAAGTTTAGTAACAACTCTTAATGCAACTCAAGTAACTACTGGTACAATAGCAACAGCTAGAATAGATACTGGTACGACAACTGGTAAAGTTTTAGTACTGGATGGTTCTGGTAATATGCCTGCGATTGCAGCTGGTTCAATGACA
>Ga0206685_10000187_pt1 | contig 19337 bp, 18 predicted proteins | sample M220012015metaG_FD_161049 | JGI IMG/M metagenome (GOLD analysis project Ga0206685, IMG submission 161049) | Ammonia-oxidizing marine archaeal communities from Monterey Bay, California, United States - M2 200m 12015 | ecosystem: Environmental > Aquatic > Marine > Intertidal zone | place: USA...
AGGGCTGCAGCCAGACAGATGATGCCAAGGACGACGAGGACCGGCTCTCGCATGGAAATCAAGCGTAGTCCAGGGTCTCCGATTTCAGGGTCGGCCCGGGACGGGACTGTCCGGAGCGGCCTATTCTGAGCGGCGACGCACCCGGAGCTTGATAGGCGTGGACCCCAGATCCAGGTCCTCGCGGAGCTTCCGTTCCAGGTACCGGAGCCAGGTCCGCGGCACCTCCCGGTTGGCGAACAACGTGAAAGTCGGCGGATCGGTCGCGCCCTGCGTCGCGTACAGCACCCGAACCCCGGCCGGTGCCGGATGGGCGGCCTGGGCAGCCCGGACCACGTCGTTGACCCGGCGGGTCGGAATCCTGGTCCGGTAGTCGGCAATGGTCTCTTCTAGCGCCGGCCACAGCCGCTGGACGTTCTTACCCGACAGGGCACTAATCCGTAGCACGGGTGCCTCACCCACGAAGTGGAGCTTGTCCCCCACCTGGATCATCGCGTCCTCGCGCTGCTCTGCATCGCAGAGATCCCACTTGTTGAGGAGCACCACGATCGGACAGCCCGCAGCATCCACACGCTCGGCCAAGCGCTGGTCCTGGTGGGTCACCCCAAGGGTGGCGTCGATGACCAGCAGAGCCACATCTGCGGTGTCGACCGCCTTGAGGGCCCGCACCAGCGAGTAGTACTCCGTCTGCTCGTCGATCCGTGCCTTGCGTCGCATCCCCGCGGTATCGATGAAACGCACCGGCCCGGTGGCTGTCTCCACCACGGTGTCCACGGTGTCGCGTGTCGTCCCGGGACGGTCATGGATCACGGCCCGTTCCTCGCCGGTCAACCGATTGAACAGCGTCGACTTCCCCACGTTGGGGCGGCCTACGAGGGTCACCCCCACGATGCGTTCGCCTGGCTCCTCCTCGACCACCTCATCGGGCTCGTCGTCAGGGAGAGCGGCCACCAGACGGTCCAGAAGATCGCCTGCACCGCGCCCGTGGAGGGCGCTCACCGGGATCGGTTCACCCAAGCCCAGCGACATGAGCTCCCATATGGAGGCCTCGTGGACCCGGTCGTCGACCTTGTTGGCCACCAGCACAACCGGAGCCGTGGAACTCCGCAGCAGCGTGGCCACCCGGGCATCATCTTCGGTCACGCCCACCGTGGCATCCACCACGAACAGCACCGCATCGGCATCGGCGATAGCCCGTTCGCTCTGACGGCTGACCTTCTCGTCTAGCGAATCCCCATCGGCTATCCAACCGCCAGTGTCCACGAGGGTGAACTCCCGTCCCTGCCAGGACGCCTCGACCTCCTTGCGATCCCGGGTCACCCCCGGGCGTTCCTCGACGATCGCTTCACGGCGACCGAGAATCCGATTCATCAGAGTGGACTTGCCCACGTTGGGGCGCCCCACGATGGCCACCGTCGACCTCATGCCATTTCTCCTACTGGAACACGATTCTGACCTGGGGCCGGCAAACCGAGGGCAGACCGCAACGACCGGCCGTCCGCGGGCACCACCTCGACCGGATGCGGTAGATCCTCTGGGGTCGCGCCGTCGAGGAAACGCCCGTTGCTGAGGCACACGTCGGGAAGCAGGTACCGATGACCAGCCGGTTCGTCGGCCAGCACCCGTGCGACGTCCTCGCCGACCATCAGTCCGGTCACCCCGACGTTTCCGCCAAAGAACCGGTTTTCCACGGCCAGCACACGAACATCGTCCCGCCCTATCCCAGCGAGCAACGGCTCAAGCACCGCGGCGCCCAGGGCCCCGGTAAGGACCCCCACCGGAGCGTCGCGACGGGGACGTACCACCGGCAACCCGAGGGACACGCCATCGGTGCCGCCGGCTTCGACCCCGCCATTGGTTCCGCAGGTCCGGGGTGCCCGATAGCCGAGAGCCGGCGCACCCTCCATGGATCGGAAGAAGCCCGACGCCCGCTCGTCTGAGCCCCCGTCCGGGGACTCCTCCCCGTCGACCCCCGAGTCGGTGGCGTAGAACTCCAACTCGAACGCCCGCGCCATCCCGACACCGTCCTCGGTCATCTCGACGTCCTCGTAGGCCTCGGCGGGCGGAAACGGGCGCCCGGCCAGTAGGTGGTACTCGTCGGCTGCGTGCACGAGTCGTCGACCCAGCGTGGCTAGGAATCGTTCCTGCCATGCCTCCACGATCTCCACCACCGCCACGGCCTCGGCCACCGTGTGGGCCCGCATCCGAGGTTCGTCGTTGTGGCGACTCACTCCGAGGGGCACCACGCAGAGGCTGGCCAGCTCGGAGAACTGATCTGCTACGCCAGCCAGCGAATCCTCCAACCAGGCGTCATCGTTCAATCCCGGACACACCACCACCTGACCGTGCACCTCCACCCCATGGTCCAGCAGGGCCCGCAACCAACGCAGGCTCGTCGCCCCCCGCCGGTTCCGGAGCATCTCGGTCCGCTTACCCGGATTTGTGGCGTGGATGCTGACGTACAGCGGTCCGAGACCCTCCGACAGCACCCGCTCGAGATCAGCCTCGGTGAAGCGGGTCAGGGTCGTGAAGTTCCCATAGAGGAATGACAGTCGGTAGTCGTCGTCCTTCACGTAGAGGCTGCGGCGGAGACCGGGCGGGAGCTGGTAGATGAAGCAGAACTCACAGTGGTTGTCACATGTCCGGACCCGGTCGAACAGCGCACTGTCCACCTCGACGCCCAACGGGGACCCGTCAGGCTTGACGACCACCACGTCCCGCTGCAGGCCACCGGTGTCCAGCGTGAGGGCCACCGACGGTTCGTCGACGAGCAGCTGGTACTCGATGACGTCGCGCGGAACGCGGTCGTTGATGGTCAGGAGTCGATCGCCGGGCTGGACGCCGGCCCGGTCAGCGGGCGAATCGGCAGTGACGGCGACGACCACGGGAGCCGACATGGGAGCAAGGCTACCCAGCGACAACCCGACCACCGGTAGGGTCGCCGGCGTGACTCCTGCCGCTGAGACACCCGGTGTCGACCATCAGGTGGAGCGGGTGCTGCTGGCCGAGCCGAGGGGCTTCTGTGCCGGCGTGGAGATGGCCATCAAGGCGCTGACCTGGATGGTCCGGGCCTTCGACGAATCGGTCTACTGCTACCACGAGATCGTCCACAACAAGCTGGTGGTGGAACGCTTCGAAGCCCTCGGCGTTGTGTTCGTCGACGACATCGACGACGTTCCCGCCGGTGCGCCGGTGATGCTGTCTGCCCACGGTTCGGCCCCCGAGGTCGTCCGCCGTGCCCAGGAGGTGGGCGGCTACACCGTCGACGCCGTCTGCCCACTGGTCACCAAGGTCCACCACGAGGTGAAGGTCCGGGCCCGGAAGGGCTTCCACATCGTCTACGTGGGTCACGCCGGCCACGAGGAAGCCGAGGGCACCATCGCGGTGGCTCCCGAAGCCATCCACCGTGTTGAGCACCCCGACGAAGTACGGGCGCTCCCCGACCTGGGCGACGATGTGGCCATCCTCGCCCAGACCACCCTCAGTCATCGGGACTGGGGCGGTGTGGTCGATGCCGCAGCCGATCGCTGGCCAGACCTCTGGTCACCGGGCCGCAGCGACCTCTGCTTCGCCACCACCAACCGCCAGGGCGCCCTCCTCGAGCTCGTGGACCGGTGCGACGCCGTCGTGGTTATCGGCTCAACCAACAGCTCCAACACCCGTGCGCTCGTCCAACTGGCCACCGAGGCCGGCTGTCCCCGCGTGGTGTGGATCAACCGGGCCGAGGAACTTCCCGATGACCTCTCTGGCACTGTCGGCGTGACCGCCGGGGCATCAGCACCTGAAGAGGTGGTCGACGAAGTGATCCATTCGTTGGCCCCGACCAGCGGCGTCGAGACGGTACGCCATACCGACGAGGACGAATACTTCCCCCCACCCCGCAACCTGCGGGACCTCCTCCATGCGGTACGGGGGTTCGCCGCCGTGGGCTTCTCCGCACCGGCGCCGACTGTTCACCTCGACGACAGGGTGATCGATGCGTCGGACGCGTTGACCGCCCTGGATCGGCTCCGACCGGTCAGCTAACGGGCTCTTCCGATCCAGGGCCCTCCGAGACGAGCCCCCCGGGCGGATCGGGGTCAGGAAGCGCCGGGCGACCAGCCAGACGCTGGGCCTCGTCGAAGCAGGCCTGCATCCCGACTCGTAGTTCCTCCGTCAGATCGTCCACCGCTCGTCGTGGCACCCGACCTTCGACGACCGGTGGACGGATGGGCTCTCCAACCACCATCACCACTCTGACCGGTCGGACCATCGGCGACCCACCCGGCATGGCGTAGTCGGTGCCGGCGATTCCCATGGGCACGAGGGGCACCCCGGCCCGGACCGCCACGAAGGCCGGCCCGGCATGCATGAGGTCGGCCCGCACCACCGGGCCATGCTGGCGCGTCCCCTCGGGGAACATCACCATGGGTTCACCCCGCTCTAGGACCTCCTGACACGCACGCAACGCAGCCCGGTCGGCTGTACCCCGCTCGACCGGGAAGCCCCCGACAATGGTCAGGAAACGGCCGGCAATCCGATTCCGCCACAACGACTCCTTGCCTAGGAATCGCTGTCGCCGGGCCGTCACCATCCCGCCGACCGGCGTATCGAGGTACGAGCGGTGGACCGGAGTGAGGATGTACGCCTCCTCGGATGGCAGGTTCGCCTTGCCAACCACCCGGAACCGGAACCAGAACTTGCACAGCAACCAGAGAGCCGACCAGCAGACCCGGTAGGCCACGCCGTCAACCAACGACATCTTCCGGCCGAGGTCGGAGTCCGCCGTCTCACCGGTCGGATTTTCCGTCTGGTCTCCTGACTGGTCGGTCACCGGAACATCTCGACGATGGCGTCCACAGCGCCGTCCACCGTCAGTTCCGAGGTGTCCATGACCCGGGCTCCGTCGGCGGCAACCAGCGGACTGGCATCCCGGCTGGAATCCGCTTCGTCACGGCGCCGGATATCGGCTGCCACCGAGTCGACATTGACGCCCGGATCCTCAGCAGCGCGGCGACGAGCCCGAACCTCCGGCGAGGCGGTCAGATAGACCTTCAACTCGGCGTCAGGAAACACCACCGAACCGATGTCACGCCCCTCCATTACCCCTCCGCCCCGTTCAAGCACCCAGGCCCGCTGGCGGGCCACCATCTCAAGACGAACCTCGGGATTGGCGGCCACGGCGCTCACCGCTCCGGTCACCTCCGGGCCCCGAATGGCCGTCGACGCATCCTCACCGTCGACCATGCAGTGGGACCGGGTCACAGCGAGCGTCACGTTCCGGGCCACGTCGGCCACCGGACCGGCATCGGTCGGGTCGATCCCTGCTCGGAGCACGGCGTAGGCCACACCTCGGTACATAGCCCCGGTGTCCAGGTAATGGAGGCCGAGTCGATCTGCCACGGCTCGGGCCACGGTGGACTTCCCGGACCCTGCCGGACCGTCGATGGCGATCACCCGAGGTGCCCCAGACCCGGCCACCGGTTCAGACCCCGATCCCGCCGGCCAACAGGGTGGCCCGGTGGTCGGGGAACATCGGATAACTGGTGGCCACCGCGCCCCAGCCGTCGATGGTGGTCGGCCCATCAGCCACCAGCGCGGCCACCGCACACGCCATGGCGATCCGGTGGTCATTATGGGCGTCCACCGAAGCGCCTCGTAGCTGGCTGCCCGCTCGCCCACGAACCATCAGGCGGTCACCCTCGGCCCGGACATCGACACCCATCCGGCCCAACTCGGATTCGACAGTGGCCAGACGATCGCTCTCTTTCACCCGTAGCTCGCCTACCCCCTCGAAGACTGTCTCGCCGTCGGCGCACGCCGCCGCCACAGCCAGTACCGGAACCTCGTCGACCAGTCCGGGCACCTCATCAGCCCGCACCGTTGTAGCAGAGAGCACGCCACCCGATGGAGCACGCACCGTCAGGTCGCTGGTCACCGGATCATGGAACAGATCAGCACCCATACGGGCCAGCACCGCCGCGAAGCCCGACCGAGCCGGACCGGCGTATACGTTCTCGATGACCACCTCGGACCCAGGGAGGATCGACGCCCCGACGGCCCAGAAGGCGGCCTGGGAGGGATCGCCGGCGACATCATGGACGAAGGGGGTCGGCCGACCCGGTAACACGGTGACCCGGTCAAGTCCGTTGTCGTGGGTCCGCTCGACGTCGATGCCCGTCGCCGCCATGAGTTCCTCGGTGTGGGCACGACTTGGTTGATCCTCGACCACGGTGGTCGGCCCATCGGCGGACAGGCCGGCGAACAGTACGCATCCCTTCACCTGGGCGCTGGCCATCGGCAACCGGTATTCGATACCCCTCAGGCCTCCCCCGTCGATGGCCAACGGTGCGAGAGCACCCCCGTCTCCACTGCCGGTCACCGACGCCCCCATGGCCCGCAGCGGCTCCAGCACCCGGTCCATGGGTCGCCGTCGGATCGACGCATCGCCGTCCAGCGTCGACGCAAACCCCAGCCCGGCCAGCATTCCGGCCAACAGGCGGATGCCTGTCCCGGAGTTGCCCACGTCGAGATCGCTCTGAGCGGGACCGAGCCTGCCGCCGCTGATGCGAAGGACCTGACGTCCGTCCGGATCCTCCTCGGCGTCGACCCGGGCGCCGAGGGCTTCGACAATGGCCCGTGTGCAGGCAACGTCACCGCCATCACTGAGGCCATGGATGGTCGACTCCCCATCGGCTAGGGCTGCCAGCATCAGGACCCGGTGGGAGATGGACTTGTCGCCCGGCACCCTGGTTCGCCCCCGGAGCGGGCCTCCGGGCTCCATGATCATTGGACCTCCCACCATGGTGGCGCCGCCACCCGTAGGGGCATTCATGCCAGGGGGGCCGTAGTTGGTCGGTATCCCTTGGCCATCAGGCCACCGCACAACCGTTCAGACTGGGTCGCCTCAACGATCAGGAGTACCACGCCACGGTCGCCCTCGGCCGAGTGTGCGATCTCGAGGTCGTAGATGTTCACGTCGAGATCGGTGGCCATCAACGTGAGCGACGCCAGCTCGCCCTGCTGGTCGAGCACCGGTACCCGGACCTCCACCAGTTCGGACGGACGGGGTGCCCCGGTCGGGAGGCTGATCCGGGCCGTCCGGGCGGTCTCCAGCCGTTGCAGCAGGCCGGGACGATCACCGTCCACCACCTCGGAACGAACGGCTTCCAGCGCGGCGATCAGATCCGACAGCACCTCGTCGATGGCCGTGGCGTTCTCACTGCAGATATCGGGCCAGATGCCCGGATGCCCCGCGGCCACGCGGGTCATGTCGCGAAATCCCCCGGCGGCCAGACGTAGCACGGCGGCGTGTTCAGTCGATCTAGCCGAGGCGATACCCATCAACGCGGCGGCCGTGAGGTGGGGCACGTGGGACACGATGGCCACCAGTGAGTCGTGCCGATCGGGCGGCAGGGTGATGATCTCGGCGCCCAACGACGCAACCACGGACCGGACCCGTGCCAGGGCGTCTCCGTTGGTCGCCGCGGTCGGGGTCAGCACCCAGGTGGCGTTCACGAACATCTCGGGGTCGGCGCCGTCGACGCCCTCCTGCTCGGAGCCGGCCATCGGGTGGCCGCCGATGTAGCGGGCGTCGGCCACCGCGTCGACCACCGGTGCCTTCACGCTGCCCACGTCTGTCACTAGACCGGTGGGAGCGACGGCGAGTGCCTCGGTCACCGCTGTGGCCAGATGACCGACCGGGGTGGCCACGAAGGTCACCTCAGCGTCGACGTCCCAGCCGACCCGATCCAACGCACCCATGTCCACAGCGGCGGCCAATGTCGCCTCGTCGAGATCCACGCCCGAGACGTGCCAACCCCGGGCCCGTAGGGCCATGCCGATCGATCCCCCGATGAGGCCGATGCCCACGACCGTGGCACGACCGGCCGTACCAGTTGCAGGATCGGGAGCCGCCATGGACGCCGATGCTACCGGGGCCGATGTCAGCCCTCGAAAGGGATTCGTGTCAGCCCTCGGAGAGGATTCAGTTCTGCGGTGACACCCCGGGATCGGTCGCCACCGCCACCCCGAGGGCCCGGATCTCGTCGCCCGTCAACGGCCGCCATTCCCCCGGTGCCAGTGACCGGTCGGCAATCGGACCAATACGGGTCCGGACGAGCCGGAGCACCGGATGTCCGACCGCCTCGCACATCCTTCGCACCTGACGGTTGCGGCCCTCGTGAATGGTGAGCCTCACCAGCGACGCATCGAGTAACGCGACACGGGCCGGAGCGGTCGGCCCATCCTCCAGGTCGATTCCCTCACGCAGGCGACGGAGCACGGCTCTCGTCGGTACGCCCTGAACCTCGGCCACGTACTCCTTCTCCACGCCGTACGACGGGTGTGTGAGCCGATGCGTGAGCTCACCGTCATTGGTCAGCAGGAGAAGCCCCTCGGTGTCGGCGTCGAGGCGCCCGACCGGAAACACCCTGGGTTCGTCGGGCACCAGCCCGACGACGGTGGGTCGCCCCTGCGGATCGTCAGCCGTGGTCACCACCCCGGTGGGCTTGTTCAGGAGGTAGTGGACAAGACCGGGGCGGACACCAATCGGTGCGCCGTCCACCTCGATGAGGGCTGTTTCCGGGTCGACCCGACGTCCCAGGATCGCCACTACACCATCCACGGTGATCCTCCCGGCGGCGATGAGGTCCTCGCACGTCCGGCGGCTACCTACGCCGACACGGGCCAGCACCTTCTGGAGTCGCTCGCCCTTATGTCGGTCACTCCCGTCCTCGCCAGAAGTCGGATCAGAGGCCGACCCGGCCACCGTTCAGCCCTCCGGCGGCGCCGACGCGGACCCATCAGAGGGGTCCCCATCGAGTGAAGGTTGGGGGGTCTCCAACTCTGGATCGGACCGAAGTCCACGTTCGAGCGCCTCGACCACCTCGGGACCGGGGACGAACTCCCCCAGGGGCGGCAGGTCGTCGACAGCGTCGAGGCCCATCCGCTCCAGGAACTCTCTGGTGGTTCCGAACATCACGGCGTTTCCAGGACCGGGATCCCGTGAGATCTCATCGATGTAGCCCCGCTGCTGCAGTGTCCGCATCACGCCGTCGACGTCCACACCACGGATGGCCGAGACCTGGGCCCGCGACACCGGCTGCTTGTAGGCGACAATGGCCATCGTCTCGAGGGCAGCCGCCGTTAGCCGACTGCTCTGGCCCTCCAGGACGAACCGCTCCACCCACGGCGCCTGATCCGGGTGGCTCTGGAACCGGTAACCGCCACCCACCCGGGACACGACGAATCCCCGCCCCTCGGCCTCGAATCCCTCGGCCAACGCCTCGCATTCAGCCTCGACGATCCTGGTCGAGACCTCCAGCAGTTGGGCCAGCAGGTTGGCCGGCACCGGATCGGTGGCCACCATCAGGATCGCCTCGATGGCGCGCCGCACCTCCTCGGAACGTTCGTCGGAGATCTGTGGCTCGGGTGTCGACATTGTCGCCCTCAGCCCTCGTAGGCGTCGATCAGGTCCACGTCGGACGGGTCGGCACCGGGACGCCAGCCCACGTGGATGTCGCCGAACGTCCCCAGTTGATCGATCTCGACCACGCCCTGCTTGTAGAGCTCCAGCACGGCGAGGAACCGCACCACGATTTCGATGCGGTCCACCAGGCCACAGGTGAGGTCTCGGAAGGTCACCGATCCCGACCGGGGGATCTCCGAGACCAACTCGACCACCGCATCGGCCACGCTGATCCTGATAGGAGCAATGTGCTCGGTCTCGACGTGCACCGAGGGACGGGGCGCCATGGCCCGCAAAAAGGCTTCGCGAAGGTCGTCTGCGGTGACGCCCTCAAGTAGATCGGGGGCCATCCCGAGGAATCGTTCCTCGAGACCGGACCGCCGGGGCCACGACTTGGACGCGTCAGCGGCGAGGCGCCGGAGGACGACCGCTGCATCCTTGAACGTCTTGCACTCCAGCAGGCGGGCCAGCAGGAGGTCACGCTCCTCCCAGAGGCCGAACTCGTCGTCCAGATCCGCCCTGTCCTGACCGGGGAGCAACCGTCGGGTCTTGAGCTCTACCAGAATCGAGGCGATTAGCAGGAACTCGGTGGCCACCTCCAGATCGAGATCCCCGAGGCGCTCCATCTCGGCCAGGAATCCGTCGACAATGGACGACAGCGAGACCTCGTAGAGCTCAACCTCCTCCTTCAGGATGAGGTTGAGCAGGAGGTCGAAGGGCCCCTCGTACACCGGGGTCGTGACGGTCACGCTCACCGGCGCGACCCTACGGAGTCACACGGTCGGTGCGGTGCATGGCCCCCCGTCGACAGCCCCACCTCCCATGTACCCTGACCGGCCATGGCACGCGTCTTCTCGGGCATCAAGCCCACCGGATCTGTTCACCTCGGCAACCTGCTGGGGGCACTCCAGAACTGGGTCGCCATGCAGGACGAGCATCAGGCCGTCTACTGCGTGGTCGACCTGCACGCCCTCACCGTGCCGCACGACCCCGAGGAGCTCCGACGAGCCACTCTCTCGCTTGCCCAGATGCTCATCGCCGTCGGCATCGATCCCGAACGCAGCACACTTTTCGTCCAGGGCCACCTCACTGAGCACGCCGAGTGTGCCTGGGTGATGGAATGCACCGCGGCGTTCGGCGAGCTTCGTCGCATGACCCAGTTCAAGGACAAGTCCGACGGTTCTGATTTCGTGTCCGGCGGGTTGTTCACCTACCCGGCACTCCAGGCCGCCGACATCTTGCTGTACGACACCGACCAGGTCCCGGTGGGCGAGGACCAGCGACAGCACATCGAACTGGCCCGCGACATCGCCGTGCGATTCAACGGCCGGTACGGCGAGACGTTTGTGGTGCCCGAGGCGGTGATTCCGCCGGCGGGCGCTCGGGTCATGGACCTCCAGCATCCCGAGAACAAGATGTCCAAGTCCGACGACGGCGAGCAGGGCACGATCCTTCTTCTCGATGACCCGGCGGCCATCGAGAAGAAGTTCAAGCGGGCGGTAACCGACAGCGAGACCGAGGTCCGCTTCGATCCGGCGTCCAAGCCCGGCGTCTCGAACCTGTTGTCCATCCTCGGTGCGGCCACAGGGCAGACGCCCGCCGCCGCCGCCGAGAGCATCGAGCGGTACGGCGACCTGAAGGCAGCCACCGCCGATGCGGTGATCACCCTCCTACGGCCCGTGCAGGATCGCTACCGGGAACTGGTCGCCGACCCGGCCGAGACCAGCCGACTGCTCGCTCTGGGTGCGGACAAGGCACGGTCCGTGGCCTCGGCCACGTTGGACCGGGTGCGAACCAACCTCGGCCTGCTGTCACGCTGATCCACCTACCGGGGCCGCCCTGTGGGGCGGTCCATTGATCAGTCGTCGTCCGCTGCGTGCAATGCCCGGGCGATCACCGGATCCACCGTCCACTGCCGCTCCGGCAGGTGGTGCTCGGCGGCCCACGCCACGGTGACCGGCTCGCTCCCTGCTCCCAGTAGCAAGTCCGACCCAATGAGGGGGTGTCGGAGATAGCGCCCGATCCGTCCGGTTCCCGAACGAGCCCGTTGGCCGCCGACCATGGCCACGATGGTGGCCACCACCCGGGCCGGCGTGCCCATACCACTGTCGACCTTGCCTATGTCGTGCAGCAGGGCGGCCGCCAGAACCGCCCGTTCCGGATGGCCGAGCGCATCGTCCACCCGTCTAGCCACCGCCACGGCGTGTCTCCGGTCGGCGCCCGACATCTGATCCCAGAGGGCTGCCTCGCCCACCAGGAGATGATCCCGGGCCCATGTCTCCGACGACCCTGACGGGCCGCCCGGCCACAGGGAGGCGAGAAACCGGCGAAGGAGGTGCGTCGACCGGCTCAACGGCCCAGACGACGCAGTGTCCACAGGAGACCGAGGATCGTCTTGGCGTCTGTGATGGTGCCGTCCCCGACGAGGCCCTCGACCTCGCCAAGCCCGACCCGTACGACGGTGAGGTACTCCTCCTCGATGCTGGCGGCCAGCGGCGTGGCCGGCACCAGTTCGGTGGCCAGGTAGATCGTCGTCGCCTCGTCGCTGAATCCGATGGAGTTGTGGAATGACCCCAGCTCGATCAGGTCCACAGCGTCCAACCCGGCCTCTTCGACAAGCTCACGACGGGCTGCCGTCGGGCGGTCCTCGCCAGGCACGTCCAGCTTGCCGGCGGGCAGTTCCAACATCTCGCGCTCCAGCACCGGCCGGTACTGACGAACCAGCACTACTTCATCACCGTCGAGCGCCACCACGGCGACCGCACCTGGGTGGTGGACGACGTCACGCTCCATGACCTCGCCCGCCGGCCCCTCGAATGTGGCGCGGGCCAGCGTGATGACGTGACCGACGTGGAGGATCTCCTCGCCGGTACGGGTGAAGCCGTGACCGGACACGATGGTCGGGACGGAGGCGGAGGCCGGAACCTCAGCCGGCGACGTCTGCTCCGGCATTGTCATCGCTGCCCTCGCGGAGGTCGAGCAGTTGGGGGTTTCGGCCATGGGCCCGCTCGAGCGACGCAGCTATGAATTCGCGGAACAGCGGCGCCGGCCGATCGGGGCGACTCTTGAACTCGGGATGCGCCTGGGTAGCGATCCAGAAGGGGTGGTCCGCGAGTTCGATGAACTCGACCAGACGCCCATCAGGGGATTCTCCGGAGCACACGAAGCCCGATCCCTCGAATCGAGCCCGATACCTCGGGTTGAACTCGTAGCGGTGACGGTGGCGCTCGGACACCACGTCGGTGCCGTAGATCTCAGCCACGCGTGAACCCGGCTGGAGTTGGGCCACGTAGGCGCCCAGACGCATGGTCCCGCCCATGTCGGCCACCTCGCGCTGGGACTCCATCAGGTCAATGACCGGGTGGGGCGACGCCGGGTCGAACTCGCTGGAATGTGCTCGCTCCAGACCGAGCACGTTTCGGGCGTACTCGATCGTCATGCACTGCAACCCGAGGCACAACCCGAGGCAGGGCACGTCGTTCTCCCGGGCGAAGCCGGCTGCGGCGATCTTGCCCTCCACGCCGCGCTCACCGAATCCGCCGGGGATGACGATCCCGTCAAGGTCCCTCAGGCGGTTCTCGCCGAGCAGCCCCTCGACGTCCTCGGCCTGGATCCAGTCGATCTCGACGTCGGCGCCGTGGTGGATGCCGGCGTGCTTCAGTGACTCGACAACCGACAGATAGGCATCGACCAAGCTCACGTACTTACCGATGAGGCCGATCCGAACCGGCGTGGTGGCCCGGCCCACTCGCTCGTTGAGCGCTCGCCACTCGGTCAGGTCGGGCGGGTCGGTGATCAGATGCAGGGCGTCGCACACAAACTGGTCGAGACCCTCGTCGTGGACGACCAACGGGATCTCGTAGAGGCTGCCGGCGTCCGGGCAGTTGACGACACCACTGAACGGCACGTTGGAGAGTCGGGAGATCTTGCGTTCCAGCTCGTCGCTGATCGGCTCGTCGCTCCGACAGACGATGGCGTCGGGTTGGATGCCGGCGCTGCGGAGTTCGGTCACCGAGTGCTGGGTGGGCTTCGTCTTGTGTTCGCCCGACGGGCCGATGAACGGCACCAGGGTCACGTGGACGTAGCAGACGTTGGTTGGGCCTACATCGAGACGGAACTGTCGGATGGCCTCGAGGAAGGGAAGGATCTCGATGTCGCCAACCGTGCCTCCGACCTCAGTGATGAGGACGTCGACGTCGTCGCCGGCCAGCCGTCGGATCCGACGCTGGATCTCATCGGTGATGTGGGGGATGACCTGGACGGTCCGGCCCAGGTACTCGCCGTGGCGTTCGGCGGCGATCACCGAGGAATAGATCGACCCGGTGGTCGCGTTGGAGTCCCGGGTCAGGTTCTCGTCGATGAACCGTTCGTAGTGACCGAGGTCCAGGTCGGTCTCACCACCGTCATCGGTGACGAAGACCTCCCCATGTTCAAAGGGGTTCATCGTTCCCGGATCCACGTTGATGTATGGATCGAGCTTCTGGATGACAACCCGAAGACCGCGTTGCTTGAGGAGGCGTCCGAGGGAGGCGGCAGTCAGGCCCTTACCGAGCGAACTCGCCACCCCTCCCGTCACGAAGATGTGTTTCGTCACGGGAGTTCAACCTATCCCCGACCAGCCACGAGCGCGCGGAGCGCGCCGTGGGATCCGGGGTCTCCCGTCACGCCGGTTCTCCTGGACCCGTCAGAGACCGCGTGCGGCATGGAGAAGCTCGGTGGCGTGGCCCCGGGCGGTCTCGCTGTCCGGCGAACCCGAGAGCATCCGGGAAAGCTCCACCACCCGTTCGTCGGCATCCAGCGGCCTGACCGAGGCCGCTGTGCTGTGGCCATCGTCGACCTTGGCCACCAGCATCTGATAGTCGGCGTAGGCGGCAACCTGAGCCAGGTGGGTCACCACGAGGACCTGTCGATCAGTGGCCAGCGCGGCCAGCGCCTCCCCGATCCGGTGCGCCGCCTCGCCTCCCACGCCGGCATCCACCTCATCGAACAGCTGGACCGGTGGCGACGCTGTCAGGACCATGCCCACGGCCAGCATGGTGCGGGCCAACTCGCCGCCCGAAGCCACCCGTACCAACGGCAGCATCGGTGACCCCGAGTTGGGGGCGAGACGAAACTCGACCTCCTCGCCTGCCTCGCCATCGACTCCGACCTCGACGGTGGCCGTCGGCATGGCCAGCGCCCGGAGATGCTCACAGACCCGGTCGGCCAGACCTGGAGCGGCCCGACGACGGGCGCTCCGAACCGTGGCGGCCGCCTCCGCGCAGGCAGCCTCGACAGCCAGACGTTCCGCATCGAGCGTCGCGGCTCGGGCCTCGTGGTCCTCCAGAGCCTTCAGGCGATCGGACACGTCGCTCTGGTAGGCCATCACCGACCCAAGATCGTCGCCATACTTGCGTCGCAACTCGGCCAGCAGGCGCCGTCGCTCCCCCACCACGTCCAGACGGGCCGGATCTTCCTCGAGACCCTCGGCGATCCCCCGGAGGTCCGACGCCACGTCCCCCAGCTCCGCGGCCAAGCCGGCCAGGCGACCCACCGCGGGATCGAATGGCGATCGCCCCTCCAACGCGGCCAACGCACGACCCACCGCATCGGACGCCGGACCGTCGCCGTCCAATAGTTCGAGCGCTGCTGCTGCGGCCTCCCGGTGGGCCACGGCGTCTCCCAGCAGGAGTTCCTCAGCGGCCAGACGGTCGTCCTCTGTCGGGTCGGCCAGCCCGGCGGCGTCCAGCTCGGCCACCTGGAAGCGGAGAAGGTCGATCTCACGGGCTCGGGCCCGATCGTCTCCGCCAAAGGAGGCCAACTCGGCGTCGATCTCCGCCAGGCGTCGACGGGTGTCGGCCAGCGGCGTCAGGTCGATCGCACCGAACCGGTCCAACGCATCCCGCTGCGCTGCGGCACCCAGCAGGCGTTGATGGGCGTGTTGTCCGTGGAGGTCGACGAGGCGTCCGGCTACCTCGGCGAGGCTTGCTGCCGTCTCCAGGTGCCCGTCGACGTAGGCGCGGCTCCGACCTTCGACGGGCACTACGCGCCGGAGTACGTGCTCCCGGTCGCCGGCGCCGTCACCTAGGACGAACCGGCCCTCTACGACGGCCTCGGTCGCTCCGGGCCGCACGATCGACGGATCGGCCCGTCCGCCCAGCAGCAGCTCGACAGCGCCCATGACCATGGTCTTGCCGGCACCGGTTTCACCGGTGACCGCGGTGAGGCCCGGACCGAACACCACCTCGACCTCATCGATCACTCCCAGTCCGGTGATCCGTAGTTCGGCAAGCATCGCTCAGTCCCGTTTCCCGCCCTCGACGGTCGTTCCTTTGAGTTGCAGGGCCCGGTCAAGCCGGCGCCCGAAGGCCGCTCCAGCGGTGGGGCGAATCACCCGGGAGGCATCCTGGCCAACGGGTGTGACAGCGGGTCTCGCTCTCAACGGTCGGCGAGCCCGAAACGGTTCACCAGCAGGCCGCGGAGGTCTCGGGGGCCGAAGGTCACCAGACGGACCACCCGGTCGGCCGCCGTACACATGACTCGATCTCCCCCAGCAAGGTCGGCCACCGACCGACCGTCCACCGTGCAGGTGGCGGCCCGTCTGCCCAGTACCTCCATGCCCACTTCGGTCGACGGTTCCAGAACCAGGGTCCGGTCGAAGAGCATGTGGGGCGACACGGGCGTCAGTTGGATGGCCCGATGCAGCGGATCCACGATCGGTCCACGTGCCGAGAAGGCGTAGGCCGTCGACCCGGTGGGCGTGGCGGCGATCAGGCCGTCAGCGGCGTAGGAGGTGAACGACTCGCCGTCGAGAGACACCCCCACCCGGATGGTCTGGCCGCCGGCACTCCGCTCGACGACTACTTCGTTGAGGGCATGGTCGATCACCTCGGGGGCAGCCGCCGAAGCGCCGGCCCGGTACACCTCGACCCGGAGCATCATCCGCTCCTCGAGGTCGTGTTCGCCAGCCAGTACCCGAACCACCGAAGCGTGGGCGTCCGCGGGCTCTACGGTGGCCAGATACCCCAGCTCGCCGTGGTTCACCCCCAGGATCGGAGCGGACCGGCCATCCAGGAGGTCGACGGCCCGCAGGATCGACCCGTCCCCGCCCAGGCTCACCACCAGATCCGTGGCGTCGTCCATACCGGTAGCCGTGAAGCCGGGATCGTCGGATCGGTTTACCTGATGGCCGTCGCCCATCAGGACAGCAGCCAGAGCGTCGGCCTGAGCTACAGCCTCGGGGCGCTCCTCGTGGACGACTAGCACGACGAGCGCCATCAGCGATCCACCGCCTGCTCCCGGGATCGAAGGGCCTCAGCCACCAGACCCGTTGCGTCCAGTGGCGTTCCCACTGTGCCGGCGCGCACGTGCACGAGGAACTCCACGTTTCCATCAGCACCGGTGATCGGAGAAGGCATCCCCTCCATGATGGCCGCTGCGTGCCCGCGAACCGAAACGTCGACCGCCTCGAGCACCGTCAACCAGACCTCGGGGTCCCGGATCACGCCGCTTCCCCGATCCACCTCGGCCTTTCCGGCCTCGAACTGGGGCTTTACCAGGAGCACCAGAGACGCGCCGTCAGCCACCAGCCCGACTAGGTCGGGCATCACGGTTCGTAGCGAAATGAACGAGAGATCGGCTACCAGGAGTCCGAACGGAGCGCCGAGGGCTGCCCCGTCGACCCCCCGGACGTTGGTCCGCTCGTGGACCGCCACCCGGTCATCGACCATTAGGCGTTGGTGGAGCTGACCCCGCCCAACGTCGATGGCCACCACCGAGACCGCACCACGTTGAAGTACGCAATCGGTAAAGCCGCCGGTGCTCGCCCCAACGTCGACCACCCGGTGGCCGGTCGGATCAATCCCGAACCGGTCGAGGGCGGCCTCCAACTTCCGACCACCACGGGACACGTACTTCGGCGGCGCCCCTGTCACGACCACGGCCTGTCCCGGATCCACGAGGCGCGCCGCCTTATCGGCCGGCGCCCCGTCCACCGTCACCCGACCAGCCTCGATGACGTCCTGGGCCGCGCCCCGCCCCTCGACCAACCCGCGTCGCACCAGCTCCAGGTCGAGACGCCGGCGGGCACTCACCCCAGACGCTCCCGTTCACCCAGGTACTCGCGGACACATGCCAGCAGGTCGTCGTGCACCGTGTCGGAATCGGGATCCACCGGCAGATCGTCCTTGCCGATCAGGCCTGAGAGGACCAGAGACCAACGCCAGCCCAACGCCCGGGCAAATCGCCCATCAGTGTCGGGCCGGTCCCCCACCATCACGTGGCCCGTCTCCGGGGTACCAGCAGCCTCTTTCCCGACGTCCCCGGCGTCTGCCAGATCGCGGACCAGTTCACACATCGGCCCGTAGGGCTTGCCGGCCAGTTCAGGCGTCGCCCCCGTAGCGGCCACCACCGCGGCCAGCAACGAACCGGCTCCGGGCCGTAACCCGTCGTGGGCCGGGAAGGTCACGTCATCGTTGGTGCCTAGCAGTCGGGCGCCCCCGAGGACCGCCTGCACGCCGGCCGTCAGGCCCCGGTAGTCGAAGTCATCGTGGAAGCCGACCACCACCGTGTCGACCATCCCGTCCCGCACCACCTCGGCGCCCACCCGTTCGAGCTCCTCGCGGCAACCGGGACCGCACATCCCCAGCACCCGCTCTCCGGGGACCACCAGACGGGCGGCGGCCATTCCCGACGTGACCACGCCACCCATGGCGTCGATTCCCAGACCGGCCAACTTCTCTTCGGTGTCGGAAACCGGCCGACCCGAGTTGTTCGTCACGAATAGGACGCGCTCGCCCGAATCCTGCAGAAGTCGGACTGCTTCACCCGCCCCCGGTACCCCATCGGTACCCCGCCAGACAACGCCGTCGAGGTCCAGTGCCCACGCCATGGCGGACTCGGGGCCTCAGACGTCCCAGGTGGGCTGCGACCGCAACAGGTCCGAGAGGTCTCCCTGGCCAACCTGGGCCTGGACCTCGCGGATCTGGGCTGAGACCGACGAGGCGAACTCGCCCCGGTCGATGGCCCGGAACACCCCGATCGGGGTGGGGGTGGCCGGAGTCTTGGCCAGCCGGGACAGCGAGAAGGCGGTCGACGGGTTCCGGATGTTCTCGTCGTGCACCAGCACGTACTCGATACCCACCTCGGCCACGTCCACGATGACGACGCCCTCGGGGCGCCGCGCTACGCCGTACTGGTTCTCGGAACCGAACAGGATCGGCTTTCCGTGCTGCAGTTCGATGAGCATGTCTTCGCGCACGTCCTTCTTGGTGATCGACGCGAAGACGCCGTCGTTGAAGACGTTGCAGTTCTGGAGCACCTCGACGAACGCCGCGCCCTCGTGCTCGTGGGCCCGACGGAACGTCTCCTGCATGTGGCGACGGTCCATGTCATGCGTGCGGGCCACGAAGGTCGCCTCGGCGCCCAACGCCACGCTGATCGGGTTGAAGGGTCGGGCCACCAGGCCGACGGGCGACGACTTGGTCACCTTGCCCTTCTGGCTGGTCGGCGAGAACTGGCCCTTGGTCAGGCCGTAGATCTGGTTGTTGATCAGCAGGACGTTCAGGTTGATGTTGCGGCGTAGCGCGTGGATGAGGTGATTGCCGCCAATGGACAACATGTCGCCATCGCCACCGATGACCCACACGTCGAGATCCGGTCGGGCCATGGCCAGACCGGTGGCCACTGCGGGCGCCCGACCGTGGATGGTGTGCACTCCGTAGGTGTTCATGTAATACGGGAACCGGGCCGCGCACCCGATACCCGAGATGAAGACCGTCTTCTCGCGGCGCACACCCAACTCGGGCATGAGTAGTTGGATGGCGGTCAAGATCGAGTAGTCACCACACCCCGGGCACCAGCGGACCTCCTGGTCGCTGGTCCAGTCTGCTTTGCTCGTCTCAGGCACCGGTCC
>Ga0206685_10000211_pt1 | contig 18304 bp, 21 predicted proteins | sample M220012015metaG_FD_161049 | JGI IMG/M metagenome (GOLD analysis project Ga0206685, IMG submission 161049) | Ammonia-oxidizing marine archaeal communities from Monterey Bay, California, United States - M2 200m 12015 | ecosystem: Environmental > Aquatic > Marine > Intertidal zone | place: USA...
GACCTATAATCCAATATTTCTTAATAGGTTCTATTGTAACAAAAAGATATAGAAATGACGCTGATTTAGATATCAATGTATTATTTGATGTACCTGGAACAGCAGAAGAACAAGAAACAAAACGAGAAGAATTAGCAGCTCTATTAACAGATATTAATGGTAAAGAAGTACCTGGAACAAAACATCCTATAAACTATTTTATTCAAACAAATCCAGATGTAGCAGAAGAAGCTTTAGAGAAGACATATGGCGTATTTGATATAGTTAAGAATAAATTTAAAAGAAGACCAGCACCAGATACATTTGACCCTAAGAAATATGAAGCAGATTTTCAAAAGAAAGTACAAGAGATTGATATTATTAAAGGTGAATTAAAAAGAGATATTATTGATTACGAAGTTTTAAAAGAATTAACTCCTAATGATGTATTAGATTTACAAGAGATAGTTAATGAAAAATTAGAGGAGATAGAAGATAATATAAGATTATTAAAACAAATGGGCGATGATATTGTAACCCAAAGGAGAGATATATTCGCTAGAGATTTAACACCAGATGAGATTAGAGAGTTTGGTAAAGCAAACAAACTACCTAAAAATGTTATCTATAAGATGTTAGAAAAATATCATTACATGCATTTCTACCATATGTTGAAAGACATATTAGAAGATGATAAAATAACTGATGATGAGATAGACAGTTTAAAATCTGAAGCTGTTGGAAAATCTATTGCATTTGCTTTTGGTAGATTTAATCCACCTACAACAGGTCATGAAAAATTGATTCAGAAAGTAGTAGCACAACCTGCTACTAAAAAAGTGGTTTATTTAAGTAGAAGTCAAGACGCTAGAAGTAATCCATTATCAGCACAAGAAAAAATGACATTTATGAAAAAGATGTTTCCTAGATATAGTAGCTTATTTCAAATTAATACAACAAATATGATATTAGATTTAGGAACAAAAATGTATAATCAAGGATATACAGATATCAATATGGTTGCTGGTAGTGATAGAGTAAGAGAATTTGATACTATATTTAAAAAATATAATGGTGTTAAGAGTAGGCATGGTTTCTATGATTTTAAAAGTATTAAAATAACAAGTGCTGGAGAAAGGGACCCAGACGCTGAAGGAACAACAGGTATGAGTGCAAGTAAAATGAGAGCCGCTGTTACAAAATCAGACTTTAATTCATTTAAGAAAGGTCTACCTTCTAGTTTTGCTGGTACATCACAAGCAAAAGATTTATTTAAAACAGTTGCAAAAGGTATGAGAGTTAGATTAGCTGCTTCAACAGGTCATCATCAAGGATATGAGTATAAACCTATTGCAAGTATGGAAGATTTTGAGAAGAAACAATTAAGAGATTTATATATTAGAGAAGTTATCTTTAATATTAATGATAAAGTACATTATGTTAAAGAAGACATTTATGGTAAAATTGTAAGAAGAAGTACAAACTATATAGTACTTGAAGATAAAGAAGAAAATTTACATAAGGCATGGATATATGATTGTGTACCTGATTCAGCAGACAAAGAAGTTGCAATTAGAGAGTATGATTTAAACAAAGATTATGGTTTCAAAGCAGTAGAATCTTATGAGATAGGTCAAGATTATGCTAACCATTGTAAAGATATGACACCTGGTGAAACACCAGATGAAGAACCTATTGATAGTAAAAAAAGAACACCTGAAAATAGCATAAATAAAGATGTTAAAAAGGATAAATATATAAAAACATTTAAAGAATATGTGGAGAAGATATGAAATATAAAGACTTTAAAAACAATTCATATGGGTTAGAAGCTAAAGAAATACCCCCTAAACCTATGACATATTCAGATGTTAAAGAAGACATAAGAATGACCGACCCAACAGGTAAGAAGAAAGCATATGCTAAAGAGTATATTAAAGTCTATAAAGATACACATAGAGGGGCACCTGATATCAAAAATGATAAAGTAGGTGAATTTACTCTTAGCGGTAAAGATGAAAAACTAGTAGCAGATTTAGTGAGGGATAAATGAGTAGATACAGAAAAACAATGTCTGAGGCATTGGAAGAAATAAGACAAGAAAGCAAAATGAAAAGTATTTATGACATGGCTTTTGATGGCGATAGCGCTAATGAAATTGCAAAGAAACTTAAAGTAGATGTTGCAACAGTTAAGAAAGTCTTAGGTGAAAAATTTACTAAGAAAGATTTTGATGATAATGAAGATGAAAATCAACACAGTTTAAATGCATATGAACTTGCTAAACTATTTGGCACCCCACAAGAAAAGGCACAAATGAAAGCAATCATGCATAGAAATGAAAAACAAGGATATACAAGTAGTAGTGATAGTAGAATTGTAACATCTATACAGTCAAAATATTTCAAACAATTAGAATCAGTTAATGAAGAAAATTGTCCAAAGTGTGATGAAGACCCATGTAAATGTCCAAATGATATACAAGAAAAAGAAATACCTTCTATTGATAAAGATAATAAACCAGGTGTTAAAATTGCAAAAATAAGAGCAATAAGAGATAAAGAAAGTGGTACAAAAGATAAAGAAAGTGGTACTGGAAAAGATGTAGATAAAATTAAACTTGCAAAAGAGAAAGATACGGACGCTTTAGAAAAACAAATACTTATATTACAAGGTCAAGTAAATCTTCTCAAACAAAAATTAGAAGCAGAAAAAAATGCTACAGTAAAACCAGAACCAAATCCAGAAACAGGAGAAGTTCCTTTAACAATAGGTGTTGCACACAAATACTTAAAAGCAAAAAAAGAAAAGGAAGGATATAAAAAAGAAGAATTAGAAGAATCTGATGATTTTTTTGCAACAGTACATTCTGATAAGAAAGAAATTGCAGATTTTATTAAGAAAAACAAATCAGGTATTGATTATGTAGATGATGACGCTGGTGGTAATATAGAATTTGAAGGTAAAAAAGCTCATGCCCTTGCAGATAAAGTAAAGGCAAAGTTTGGTGTAAGAGTTACAAAAGAAGAAAAAGAAGTAAATGAATATTTTGCAGGTACTAATAGGTATAAAGCTATTGAAATTATTAAAAAGTATAAAGGTAATTATACCAAAGCTTATAATGAAATTGAAAAACTTAAACCAGGTCTTACTCTAGACCCATTAGTTTCAAAAGAACTTAAAAGAGTTAACACCGAAGAAAAAGAATTACAAGATGAAAGAGTATTCTATGCAGAAGATATAGAAGATGACGCTTCAAAAATGTCATTAGATAAGTTTATCAAGAAGTATGCAGATGATTTTATTTCAAAAAATATGAATTATGTTGCTATTCAACAGAAACTTAAAGGAATGTGGCAACAACACCAAGAAGGTGGACCAGGTTCTGGACCACAAGATGGAGATAAAAGAGGTAAGTATGATACAAAAGGTCATACAACAGATAAACCAAAAGGATTTTTTGCTAAAATAGCACAGAAATATATTGACAAGTCAAATAAGAAGTACGCTGATAGACAAAAACAAAAAGACCTGGAAAAGAAACATGGTGCTTTAGGTGCTTTAAGTAGGTTGAACACTTTAATACAACATATGGAATCAATAGATTTACAAGAGATGGATGTTAAATTTATTTATGATAGAAATCCAGATAAGTTTCAAAAAATATTAGACAAACATAATAAAGCTTCTACAAGATTTCCTAATCCAGGTCCTTTAAAAAATAAGGCTTCTCCAGGTCTTAAAGGGTTATGGATATTAGGTGGAGATAGTGTTGATATATTAGACTTTATGAAAAGTTTAAATAAAGTAGGTATTGAACCAAAAACTAAAATACTAAAAGCAGGATACGGTGAAGAAAAAACATATAAAAATTTTGTAAAAGAAGGCACATATCATATTAGAGTAGAAGTAGATGGTGCTGTTAGTTTTGGTGATGTTAGTAAATTAGAAAAAGATTTAAAAAAGTTTGGTATTAGGGATGCTCAGGTAGATGTAAGTCCTGCTGGACATGATTATGTACAAGTTAAAACAAGGCGTAGTGAATCTGATGTAGAATTAGGTTTAAGTCATGTTGGTGTTCAAGTAGAAAAAGTTGATTATGAACAAATGGCACATGATGTTAATGCTTCTAGAGTAGAAGAAGCAATTAATCCTGATTACGCCAGAATTAAAGGATATTTTAAACTATTTCCTAACAAAGCAGACGCTGAGAAAAAAGCAAAAGAGATTGGTGGTAAATTAATACCGGCAGACCATTATAGAAAGGGTCATTATGCCGTTCATAAAGAATCAGTTAAGAAAGAAGGTGGACCAGGTTCTGGACCACAAGATGGAGATAAAAGAGGTCCATACGATACAGATGGTCATAGCAAACCACCAAGTAGTAAATATGACAAAGTTTCTAATATAAAATCTTTTGGTAAAAATATAAAAGGTGTTTCTAGTGTAAGACAAGACGGAAATAGATTAGAATTTGATACAAGTGATGGTACAGCTACAGCAAGAGAAATACTTAAAAAGTTTGGTAAAGGTAGAGTAAAAGTTACATCAATGCCAGATGATGATGACCCGGAAATGAGTGCAACAGTAGTGGTAACTCCTAGAAACGAATCTGTACAAGAATCATTATTAAATAAAGACGGCAAACCATCTATGGGTAAACTAAAAAGTGCAATAGATGATGTAAATAATACTAAGAGTATGGCCGGTGATAAATTTGGTATTACTAATATAGACTATCGAGAAAAAAATGGCAAAAAATTCCTAGATGTAGAAGTAGAAGATGAAAAAGGATTATTAAATGCATTACGAAGAAAATATGGTAATAAAATTAAATTAAGAGGTATTAGTGATTTTTATATTGAAGAAGTACAAGAAGCAGACTTAACTGACAAACAAGTAGATATGGTAAAGAAAGTCGCAGACAAATTACCAAAAAATGATTTCAAGAAACGATATGGTAAAGACGCTGAAAATGTTAAATTCGGTACTGCTACTAATATTGTTAAGAAAAAACTAAACATTGATGGTTACGAGGGTGCTAGAAATCTCGTGGACAGACTATTAAAAGGAGAAAACTAATGTCAAAATATTTAGAAACAAAAAAAGATAGTCTTGAAGATATGGTCTCAAAGGTATCCGAGGGCAAACAAACAGAAGACTACAAACAATTATTTAAGAAAGAACTTGAAAAGGCAGGCAAAGGTGTTGGTGCAATGTCTGACCAAGAAAAGAAAGCTTTCTTTAATAATATAGATAAAAAACATAAAGCGAAGAATGAAGAAGGTTCAAAAGAGATTCAGATTAAAAATAAGAGAATAACACCAGGTGAAGGAACTGGTGCAGCTTTTCTTGATAACCCAAGAAGAATGAAAGAAGAAAAAGAATTAGATGAGTTTACTACAATAAGTGGTAAAGGTATTAAATATGATAACGATAAAAAAGGTTGGTTTGATGATAAAGATAAAAGGGTATATCTAGGCAAATCAGACACAAATAAGTTAATGCATAAAGATATACAAAAGAAAATGAAAACAGGTGATTGGGTAACAAAATTTGATTTATCAAAAGAAGAAAACGAAGTAGAAGAAGGTCGTGTAAAAGATATTTTAATAGATATTGAATCGGATGCTGGTGATATGAGTTTAAATGATTTAATCAAAAAATATTATAATCAAATGGGGTTATCTGCTCAAGATATTAAAAAGATTTATTATAGAGTAAATGAAGAATTTGATATCAATGAGAAATATGTTGCAAAATTTACAGATGGTGGACCAGATATAGAAGTACCTATTGGTACAAAATCAGCACACGATATTAGTAAACTGCTTAAAAAGGTAGCACCTACAAGATATCCAAAATACATAGACAAATTTGTTAAAGTAGAAGAAAAAGACTTAGCAGTAAAAGAAGAAGTTAAAGGTAAAGACTTACCAGATTCATCAAACAGTTTAGTAGAAGCAGTACAATCAGTTTGGAATATGGCTGCTGAAGAACAAGAAAAAAGGGAAAAAGAAGCTGTTTATTATAAAACTGATAAAAAAGAAAATAAAAAAGATAAAGATAAAAAAGCAATGACTGGTTCAAAGGTAACAAAAGTTGATACAGAACCAGAAGTAGATTTTGATTCTAAATAAATAAATGATAATATATTGCGATATGGATGGAGTCCTATGTGATTTTGAAAGACATTGGGCTCGAGTACAAGGTGTTCCTTTCAATCAATTTCAAAAAATGAGTGTGCATGATAGGTGGGATCCCATAAGAAAGCATGGAAGTTTTTGGGAAACTATACCATGGAAAGGTGATGGTAAAATGTTATGGAACTATATTAAGAAACATGATGTTCGTATCTTATCAGCATATTCATCAGCTGACCCTAACTGTATGCCTGGTAAAAGAAAGTGGATACAAAGAAATATATCAGTATCTAGTGCCAAGGTACATATAGGTACAAGAAGTCAAAAACAATTATATTCCAAAAAAAATACTATACTTATAGATGATTATATTAGAAATGTTAAGTAATTTAACGCTAAAGGTGGTATAGGTATACGGCACAAAACATCATATTCAACTATTTCTCAACTCAAAAAACTAGGTTTATAAAGATTATCTCTTATAAATAGTACCATAGATTAAAAATGTGAGTACTTTAATTAACATTTAGAGGAGAGAATATTATGTCAGGATGGATAAACACGGACGCAGCTGCTTCAGCACCTTTATGGGCTGTAAATCAGTTGGGTATGGCGCCTTCATCAGCGAATAGGACTAATGTGTATGGGGATACCACAGCAGATAACTTCATTACTGGAGTTACCATCGGTTTGTTTAACTACAAAGATGGCGAAGAAGAAAAGGGTCTACATACTGGTTGGAACTTAAAAACGACTGGTTCAGGTGGCAGGTCTAGTAGAATAGTTTACGAAACCTTAGTATGCTTAGCAAACTCAGCTGACGCTTAGTAGTTAGGTATATATAAATAAACGGTGTGGTTAGTGCTGTAAAAGGCACTTACCACACCACTAAATATATTAATAAAGTGGTCCGTATGTATGTACGGAGTAGCATTCCCGAAAGGGTTAACAGGAGAAAAAAATGGCAGATAAAAAGATAACAGCATTAACGGATTTAGGGGATGCATTAGCAACAGCTGATTTATTTCATGTTGTGGATGACCCAACAGGAACTCCAGTTAATAAAAAAATAGCTGCAGAAGATGTTTTTAATAACATACCTTCATGGTTAGGTTTAAAACAAACTTCACAAACAGGAACAGCAGATGGTTCAACAACCATTGCAATTAATGTAACCACAGCTATTACAGAAATCAATGCAACATCAGCTACAAGCTCATGTTCATTAGCAGATGGTTCTGATGGTCAAGTTAAGACAGTCTTAAATACATCTACAAGTAATACGAATATTGTTACAATTACACCTTCTAATTTAAGAGGATATACTAATGTTCTTTTAAATGCACCAGGTGAATCAGTAACACTATTATTTAAAAACTCGAATTGGAACATAATCGCAGGTAACGGTTATACAACATCATAATTTATTATAGGAGAATATTATGGCTAAGGCAATTGATGAAAAATTATTAACTGAAGAAAGAAAAACTTTAGAAGAAGATTATAAGAATACGGAAGAAAAAATAAAACTTATTGAAAAAGAACTAGGGAATTTAAGAAGTAATTTAAATGCTATCTATGGGGCAGTTCAACAAGTAGATAAATTTATTATATTATCTAAAGAAGGTAATAAATCAAAAGCTAGAGAGGAAGCTGATAAAGCAGGTGAAAACACTTAAACAATATATAAAAGATGAGAAAAACTTGGAAGAGTTTGAAGAGGATTTGTTAGCGAAGGAAGAGAGCGCTGATAAATCTGATATTAAAGAAATGGAAGAAGAGGAAAACAAATGAAAACTTTTAAACAACATGTAACAGAAAACTTAGGTTCAGGTGCTAAAACAGCAGCTTCTGTTGGTACAACCGTTGATGGTCAATCTGCTGAAGATAGCCAAATAGGTGCTCACAACATACAAGATGAAGATGTACTAAAAGTAGTTAATGGTTTTGTTGGTTCAATTGCAGAAAGGGAATATATTAATCCACAACATGCAGTAGATGAACTAAAAGAAAAACTATCTAGAGTAGGACTACATTTAGATTGTCATCTTGAAGGTGATAGTGGAACATATACATCGGGTCCAATATTAAGACACGGCGGAAGATTTGGTAAAGACACAGATGGTTCTGATTTAAATGATGATGGCATATCTCACCAAAAAGAAGGTGGGTTAAAACTTGAAGTTAAATGGGAAAAACTATCAACTGGTTCATCTAAAGTTTACGCTAAATTAGTATAATATAATTTAATTTTTGAGAATATTATGGTTTTTGAAACAATTACGAATGATAATTGGATAAGTTATGCAATGAAAAATTATGATAATCCTACTCTTGAAAAAGATAGTGAGTTTCATGATGATTTGAAAAGATTTAAATATCTTAAAAGATTATTTCGTAAATATAAAATGACAGGTGATATAAAAGTAAGATTAGCAGTAAATCATATTATTGTTTTAAATAATGTATTTAATGTTGAAACTGCTGTTACTTTATTATTATTTAAGATAGACAAAGTAGATTGGGCTATCTTAAAGTCAATTTTAAAATATTTAAACTATTTGTATCCAGAAGAATTGGATGAAATAGAAGAAGATGATAAAATTACAAAGATGTTAGAGGAATTATAATGGCAAGTAGAGGTGTAGATTTATTAATCACATATAGAGTAGTAAAACTATTAGTAACTCCTTTTGATAAACAAGAGGCGTTTAAGCACGGAATTATAGATAAGACTGGTAAAGTTTTAAAACCATTTAGAACTTTACAAAAAACATCAGAAAAACAATCTTATACAATGCTCCACAGATTTGTTTTTAATTTAAAACGAATACTAGGTAAAGTAGGTTTAGGTGGAAGACTAGGTTCTTTTGCTGTTGCATTAGGATTGTTAATAAGAGAGAATAAAGAACTTAAATCTAATCAACAATTAATAGAGAGTGCTGTAATTAAGTATCTTAAAAAAGAAAAACTTTATGAAGAACTTTTACAAGAAGAAGGAGATATAATAGGGTTAGGTGATAACGCTGACAAGACAGGCGTATCAACACTTTTATATGTACCTGTAAATGACCAACCTATAAATAGATGTTTTGGTATTGATTTATATGAGGTTGATGGAAAGTTATTAGAGGAGAAAGAATATGCCAAATATAAAGTATAAAGAATTTCTAAGAAAACACACAACAGAAGATATCATCAATAAGATGGAAGAAGAACTAAATGGACTAGAAGAAGCAACCTTGGGTGGTTATAGCTTCAGCCCAGCTATGATTTCAAAATTAAAAAATGCATATGGTAATCTGAAAACAATTTCACCTAGTAATGCAACAAAACTTAATAAAATACTTGATAAAGTGAATAAAGATGGTTTAATAGATTTATATAAGGCAAAAATACCTTTTGTTAGTATAGGGGCAGGTGGTAAACTTTCACAAAAACATAATTTAAGTCCTAAAGATATTAATAAACTTAGAGAAGAAGCTCCAGCAAATTCAGTATCATCAGGTGGAGTAGATATGGCACCTAATGCTGGTCATCCTAATGTTATGAAAAAACATATAAGAAGAAATAAGAAAGACCAAGAAGATTTGACTAAAAAAATAGGTAAGATGGTAAAAGATAATAAAGATAATAATAATAATATCTTAAAAGGTGTAAATGAAACACTTGAAAAATTAGAATCTAAAATAGATGAAGTAAGTGGAATAGATAACACAATAAAATTTGAAGAAGAAAAACCGTATCAAACATTTAGTGAAAAATTTAAGGTAGGTAAATGAAAACTTATCAAGAACTAAAAGAGTATCTAGGTGGGTTTAGATTAGGTTCTTTTCCTACAATGAAACCAATAGTAAGTTTAGGTGATAAAGGACCTAATAAACCTGCTGGACAACAAAGTTTAGGTGTAGGCATAAATGCAACCTACTCATCACAAGCTGCTGGCACAATGCGACCTTTTTTAAAAGCACAAAAGAAAAAGAAATTTAAAATAGAAGGTTGGTGGGATGATTTAATGGGCAAACTTAAAAGTAAAACACTCCGTAGAAGAAATTATAATTTAGGAAAAGAAATACTACAATCTGTTATAGATAGAAAAAAGAAAGGTGGAAAACTTAATCATAGTATATTATATTATGCACAAAGGATAGGTGACCAAATACCAGGTGTTCATTATAAAACACTTGCAAAAATGGTTCATGAAGAAACAGAATTAGAAAAGTATTTAAATAATATCATAGATAAAGGGAGAAAAAATGATAGACAGAATTAAGACATTAGTAGAGTGCGTTTTAGTCAAATTAGGGCTAAAAGAACCTAAAAAAAATCTTAGAAAAAAGAAGATTAGAAGAAGACAATCTACTAAATAGTATATAGAAACAAGGAAAAAACATGAAGAAATTACTAATTTCTTTATTATGTTTAGTTATGATACCACTAAGTGGTTTTGCTGATGATACAAATACACAATCGAATACTAGCGGAAGTAATACAAATATAACCGGTGGCTATACGACCACGAATAATAATACCTACTCAGGTTCCGAAGCTGGTCAATCAACAAGCACAACTACTAATTCCACAACCAATACCACAACAGGAACAGATACAAGAGTATCAGGTATGGCGTCAGCGCCAAGTATGTCTGCTTACTCACAAGATTTATGTATCGTAGGTATATCAGGTGGTATATCAACAATAGGTATCGGCATTTCTGCCGGGACATATGTTACAGATGAAAATTGTGAGAGAATTAAATTATCAAAAGTATTATCAGACCTCGGAATGAAGGTAGCTGCAGTATCCATTTTATGCCAAGATGAAAGAGTGTTTTATGCAATGGAACAATCAGGCACACCATGTCCATTTGAAGGTAAAATTGGTAAGGCAGCTTCAGACCAATGGAAAAAATATGATAAGTTAAGACCTGATTATATTCAATATACTTCTAGATTAAAAACTATTGAAGATATGAAAGATGTAGATGAGAAGGCAAAAGAACTTGCTCTTTATAAAGAGAAATTAAGAATCGCTAACGAACAAAGAATTAAAGATTTAGAAAATGGTGATGAAGAAAAACCAAGTGAACTTAATGCTGTACATTCTGAAATAGAATTATTAAAAGAAGAAATTGAAAAGGCAAAAAATACCAAAAGACCTGTAACAGTAAATGTAGAAGTAGATTCTACCACAGGCGAAGTTAAAAAAAAAGTAACCAATCAGTAAAGACTGGTGAATTAATGATAGGCGATATTTTATGGAAATTAGGTTTATCTATTGTACTGTATTATGTCTTTTTAGGAGTAATTTAAATGAAAATTAGAGAAAACGATTCCGTAGATTTAACATTAAAAAATCTTATAGCTATTATAGCAGCTATAGGTGTTGCATTATGGTTTTCTTTTGGAGTTTTAGAAAGACTTAACAGTATTGAAACAAGTCTATTATTAAAAAATAGTGATATTGAAAAGAATACAGATTTTAGAATTAGATGGCCACTAGGAGAACTAGGTGCCTTACCTGATGATAGTGAGCAGTTTATGCTTATAGAACATCTAGGAAAAACAGTAGGGAAGATTGAACTTAAAATGGATAGTATGACACATAATGAAGTTAATATTAATGTATTAAAAGATGATGTTGATGATTTAAAAGATGATGTAGAAAGACTTAAAGACAAACAAAGAGAATTTTCTAACGGAAACAAATAACTAATAGGTAACTTGTTATGAAAAAATTATTATATGTAATTTTCTTAATACCATTTATCACATTCGCTGATGAAGTTACCACCAATAATCTAGTTAATCAATACTTTTATACTAATGGTACACCAATTAACGGTTGGTCTGGTACTAATACCAGTAATCATGGTAATAATATTATAGCAGGTGTAAATGACAAATATCTAGAGCATGAAGGTATATCATTATCAGATGACGCTGAAATGACAGAAGCACAAATTCAAAATGGTTGGACATCAGAATTTGGTGGTAAAATCTGGCATTGGAATACAGCAACCTCTATAACAAAACTAACACAAACAATTACCGATAGTGCTGGTAATGTATCAACACAAATAAGAAATGTAACAAGGAATAGCTGTGGTTCTACAAACTGTGGTGGGTATAATACATACAATGGTGCAAATAGTACACATACACAAGGTAGTAATACAGCAACAGATTATGATATTGCTATTAGAATTGATTTTGAAGAATCAACAAATAGAACTAGTCATTGGGCACCAGATTTTAAACATCCTACACTTAAAATTACTTACGAACAAAATCCTGTAACTGTATCAGAAGAAACGGTAACTCAATTAGAAGAAGCTTCTACTGCTATTGATGACGCTATTGAACTTTTAGATAATCAAGAAATAGGTGGAACTACATTTACAAATATGGTCGAAAATATAATAGAAGATTCAGGTCTTGATATGACACTTACTTTTGATGAACCAACAATGGACATGGAAGAACAAATGTATTTTGATGATACTATTGAAGTAGATTCAATGGAACAAACAATAGATGATGAGATGGCAGGTGTTATAGTTATGGATATGCCAACAGATATGGAATTTGATGAACCAGTAACGAATATAGAAACTGTTGATATGGATATGCCAGACATGACTGATATGGATATGCCAAATATGGAAGAAACATCATTTACAGAAATGGCAGTAGAAACTTTTGAAACAATGGCAGAAAGTTTTTCACAGATGTTTGACATGGATATGCCAGAAGATATGTCTACCGAAGCTGCAACTGAAATTATGGATGCAATGGTAGAAATGGATATGCCAACTGATATGGCAATGGAAGAAACACCATCGGTGGACACTAACATGGAAATGGAAGCGCCCACAGATATGGTAATGGAAGAATCACCATCAGTAGAAACTGAAGCTTTTGAGGAGGGTCCTGTTGAAACTGTCGCTATGGCAGAACCAGAACCTGAAATGGAAACACCAGAAGCGATGGAAGAGGAGGTGGTCCAGTCAGATGAACCTGTCGCTATGGGCGAAGATGACGCTATGGAAACTTCGGAACCTACCATGGAAGAAAATCAACCAACGGAGGAGGTACAATCATCGGAAAACGAAACTGTAACAACAGAAGACACGGCAACAGAATCAGAAAATTCTGTTACAGAAGATGAACCAACTACACAGGAGGAAAATACTGGTGCTACAACCGAAACAGAAGCTCAGTCTGAAGAAACTAGTCAAGAGGGAGATACCAGTACAGAAACGGAAACTGTATCTGATGAATCTTCAATGGATGAAAATTCGCCATCAGAAAATACACCGACACAGGAGGACGGTGAGGAAACTGTTGTCGCTGAGGCAGACGCCGAGGCAGGAGATAATGAAGTTTCTGAAACTTCAACTAGCGTAAATGCTGATGTAGAAAGTATTGGAGAAAAAGTAGCAAAAATAATTAAAAAAGTAAATGCAAGATTGAAGAAAGTTAGTGATAGGGTTAGGGCAGTACAATTAGTAACACTAAAGGGTATGCAAATGGACGGACCTAATTTAAACAATTATGCTAGTAAACCGTTCTATCGAGATAGAAAAATGAACGGTGTTCCTAACCCAGACTTCTTTCAAGATATAAATATACTCGAACAGCAACAAATATATAAAGACGCTAGATTAGCGTACCGAGATAATGACCCAATTGCTATTCAACGGTCTATATTAAGAGATATAAATATAGAAAAAAACAAACTCTATCAAGAGTTACGAGATTTAAAGAGGAAATAAAATATGTTCAAAGATATAGACATTAAATGGGTTGCAGCTGCACTCGGACTTATATTAACATTAGGTGGAGGATTTATCAAATATGGTGAAATCACAACAAGATTGGATTCACTTGCAAAAGTAAAAGACCATGCTAGTACTAATACAACAAATATAAATACCAACTCTAAAAATAGTGAAATTAATCAAAAAGAGATTGAGTTATTAAAATTGCAAATTAGAGAAATACAAGCAAAATCTACTAACCCACTTTCAAATTAGTATGGCAAGGGATAGTATAACCCAAATTGCCGTTGAGGTAGAGGGTATGAAAAAAGATATTGCTAATGCTAGTCTTATTCATTCTAGACTAGATACAGCAATTGATAAATTAACGGATGTTTCAACATCTATTAAACAGATGTTGGCTGTCCATGAACAACGATTAGCTCAGTCAGAAAAAACTGAAGAAATCTTATTTACCAAAGTAAGAGAAAGAGGTGAAGAGCTTGATATCGTATATAGAGATTTACAAAGAGATATTTCACAGGTCGAAAAAAGATTATTATTAGAAATAAAATCATTAAAACAATGTTTTGAGGGTAGAGTTTCAGTACTTGAAAAATGGAGATGGTTAATACTAGGTGGTGCTATTGCTATAGGTTTTATATTAGCAAAAAATATGCCTAAAATAATGTCTTCTACTGGATATTTTTCTTAATAATAATCAACCAGACTTGACACAACATGTATATTCCTATATACTTACACATGTGTTATGTCAAATTATATTGATTTAAAATTTATTAATATTCTCTCTAGCAGACTAGAGCAATTTAAACAAAAAGGAAACAATTTATTTAACTTTAGATGTCCTTATTGTGGAGATTCTCAAAAAGATAAAACCAAAGCTAGAGGTTATTTGTATGCTGTGAAAAATGACATGTTTTTTAAATGTCATAATTGTGGTCATGGTACAAATATGCCTAACTTCATAAAAGAAATAGATAATAAACTATATTCAGAATATTGTTTTGAGAAGTTTAAGAAAAAACCTAAAAAAGAAGAAGTAGATTTTAAACCTATTTTTAAGAAAGTAGAATTTACACTTGATTTAGGTATAAAGATTTCATATTTAGATGAAAATCATCCTGCTAGAAAGTATGTAAGTAATAGAAAAATACCTGAAGATAAATTTGACTTATTATTTTATTGCGATAAGTTTATGACTTTAGTTAATAAAGTTAAACCTGATACTTTTAAAAATATAACTAAAGATTATCCTAGATTGATTATACCTTTTTATGATGAATCAGGCAAATTGTTCGCATTTCAAGGTCGTGCTTTTGGTAAAGAACAACCAAAATATATCACGATTAAATTAGATGAGAGTAAACAAAAAGTATATGGACTTGAAAGAGTAAATTTTGTAGAACCAATAAAAATAGTAGAAGGTCCTCTTGATAGTCTATTTATTGACAATTGTTTGGCAGCTGCTGGCGCAGACTTAAAAAATATTAAAAAAAGTCTTTCAAGTGAGCAGATAACTTATATATATGATAACGAACCGAGAAATTACGAAATCATAAAACAAATGTATGGCGTAATTGAACAAGGTTATAGTATCGTTATATGGCCAGATTACTTTAAACACAAAGACATTAACGATATGGTTCTATCAGGCTTGACTTCTGAGCAAGTTGCTGATATAATCATCAACAATACATACAACAGTTTAGCTGCAAAGGCTAAACTTGATTTTTATAAGAGAGTGCAAATATGATTGAACAGAAAATTTATGTGGTTAAGAGAAATAGGCGTGGTAAAGTTCCTCTTGATATTGAAAAGATACATGAAATGGTTGAGTATGCTTGTGAAGATATAACAGGTGTATCTCCATCAGAAGTAGAAATGAATAGTGGACTTCAATTTTTTGATGGCATATCAACAGAACAAATACAACAAATCTTAATCAAGTCAGCAGCTGACTTAATCTCACTAGAAAAACCAAACTACCAATATGTAGCAGCTCGATTATTACTATTCAGTTTAAGAAAGAAAGTTATTAGAAGATTATGGGACCATCCACATATAAACGAACATGTACAAATGGGAGTTAGAAAAGGTGTCTATGATAAAGATTTATTGAAATGGTATGATAAGAGAGAATGGGACCGTATGCAACAATGGATTGTACATGAAAGAGATTATGAATTTACATATGCAGGTCTAAGACAAGTTATGGATAAGTATCTGGTGCAAGATAGAAGTACAGGACAAATTTACGAAACACCACAGTTTATGTACATGTTAATAGCAGCTACTATATTTCACAAATATCCAAAAGACACAAGACTTTCATATGTTAAAAAATATTATCGTGCAATTAGTAAACACATGATTAATATACCAACACCTATTATGGCAGGTGTAAGAACTCCATTAAAACAATATGCTTCATGTGTACTGGTAGATAGTGATGATACTTTACCAAGTATTTTTACATCAGATATGGCGATTGGAAGATATGTTGCTCAAAGAGCAGGTATAGGAATTAATGCAGGTCGTATTAGAGGTATCAATTCTAGAATTAGAGGGGGTGAAGTACAACATACAGGTATCATTCCATTTTTAAAAAAATTTGAAGCAACAGTAAAATGTTGTACACAGAATGGTGTAAGAGGTGGAAGTGCAACAGTACATTTTCCAATATGGCACCAAGAAATAGAAGACATCATAGTTTTAAAAAACAATAAAGGAAGTGATGATAATAGAGTTAGAAAATTAGATTATTCAATTCAATTATCAAAACTATTCTATGAAAGATTTATCAATGATGAAGACATAACTTTATTTTCACCACACGAAGTACCTGAATTATACGAAGCATGGGGTACAGATAAATTTGATGATATCTATACACAAGCAGAAAGAAAAACATCAGTTTTTAAAAAGAAAATACCAGCACAAGAATTGTTTATGTCTATATTAAAAGAAAGGGCAGAAACAGGTCGTATCTATATCATGAATATTGACCATTGTAATACTCACTCATCATTTAAAGATTTAATTAGAATGTCTAATCTATGTCAAGAGATAACTCTACCAACAGAACCATTACAACACATTGATGGTGAGGGGGAAATAGCATTATGCATACTAAGTGCCATCAATGTAGGTAAACTAGTCTATTATGATGAAATGGAGACGCTGTGCGACTTGTCTGTAAGAGCTTTGGATGAGATAATAGACCATCAAGGATATCCAGTTAAGGCAGCTGAAGTATCAACTAAAAAAAGAAGAAGTTTAGGCATAGGGTATATTGGATTAGCACATTATTTAGCAAAATTAGGATATAATTATAATGAGAAAGGGGCATGGCAATCCGTAGATGAATTAACAGAACACTTCCAATATTACTTATTAAAATCAAGTAATACACTTGCAAAAGAAAAAGGTAAATGTGAATACTTTAATAGAACAAAATATTCTGATGGTATCTTACCTATTGATACTTACAAGAAAGAGGTAGATGAGATTATAAATCGAAAACTAACTCTACCTTGGGAATCATTAAGGAAAGATATACTTGAGCATGGTCTCCGACATAGCACTCTATCAGCTCAAATGCCATCAGAATCCTCTAGTGTGGTTTCTAATGCTACTAACGGCATAGAACCACCTAGAGATTATCTATCAGTTAAAAAATCAAAACAAGGTCCACTAAAACAAGTAGTACCACAATATTCATCATTGAAAAGTAAATATACTTTATTGTGGAATATGAAATCTAATGAAGGATATATAAATATCGTTGCAGTTATGCAGAAATATTTTGACCAAGCAATATCAGGAAATTGGTCATATAATCCAGAAGATTATAAAGATAATCAAGTACCATTATCAGTAATGGCACAAGACTTGCTTACGACTTATAGATTAGGATGGAAAACATCTTACTATCAGAATACATATGATGGTAAAATAGATGAAGATGATAAACCAGATGTACTAGAAGATAAACCTAATATGACTACAATAGAAAAATCTGAAGAAGAGGAAGATTGTGAATCTTGTGTCATATGAAGTCAGTATTTAATAAAGAAAAAGATTTAGACTTTACAAAACAACCAATGTTTTTTGGTAAAGATTTAGCAGTACAAAGATATGATACATTTAAGTATCCTATATTTGATAAACTAACTCAACAACAATTAGGTTATTTCTGGAGACCAGAAGAAATATCTTTACAAAAAGATAGAAACGATTATCAATTATTAAGACCAGAACATAAGTTTATCTTTACATCAAATTTAAAATATCAAACAATGTTAGATAGTGTACAAGGTCGTGGACCAGCACTTGCATTTTTACCATTTGTAAGTTTACCAGAATTAGAATCATGTATTATAACATGGGACTTTAT
>Ga0206685_10000218_pt1 | contig 18018 bp, 9 predicted proteins | sample M220012015metaG_FD_161049 | JGI IMG/M metagenome (GOLD analysis project Ga0206685, IMG submission 161049) | Ammonia-oxidizing marine archaeal communities from Monterey Bay, California, United States - M2 200m 12015 | ecosystem: Environmental > Aquatic > Marine > Intertidal zone | place: USA...
CTCCCGCAGTTGAATCCGCGTCCGTCGCTCAAATCGCCGCTCCCAGCATTTTTTCAACAGCCTCCCGGCCGGTGTTCCCCTCTTCGATTCCAAGCTCCCTGGCCCTCGGGGTGCAGCCGACGATTTTCGCATCCAGCAGGTCCTCCGGTTCGCACAGGGGGTTTTCAGGAGTCCCCTTGGCGATGGCGATGGCTTGTCCGAATTCGGCCGGTGTCTCGAGGTCGTAGATTCCACAGCCCACGATACCCACGCTGGTGATGATGGTGCAGTACTGCCCCTTCTCCCAGCGGTTGCTGATGCCGAGCCCGACACCATTTTCGAATTGCATGGCCTTGGTTGTGGATCTCGGTAAGGTATCGCTCATTTGGAATCACCTCGGTTGGATGGGTTCGAAGAGAGGGGGCCTGTTCTCCGGGTCGCCGCTGCCGGCCGGCAGGACATTCCCGGGCGGTATTGTACACCCGTCGGTGAAAAGATGTGCAGGTCTTGGGCGAGCTGGAGGCAGGTGTCGGAAATCAAAACTCTTTAGGCCAGCCCCGGATTGAATTAAGATGCCCGGGCGGCAGCGGAGGCCTTCGCCACACGGGGAAGACAGCGGCCCTGACCATGAATTATCAACCAGCATTCACATCTTTGATCCGACGCGGCCCCTTCGCGGCCCTCGCCCTCGTTCTCTGCGCGGGCCTTTTCGCGGCGCTGCCCGCAGAGGAATTGCCGCGCGAGGCGACCCAGCTCCTCGACCGCTATTGCGTGCGTTGCCATAAAGGCGAGAAGCCGAAGGGAGGGCTCGATCTTTCGTCGGCTCGTGACTCTGAGGCGATCCAGAGAGGCCGTAAGAAATGGGAGTCGGTCAGCCGCATGCTGGCCTTGCGTGAGATGCCGCCGAAAAAGGCCAGGCAGCCATCCGAGGCGGAGCGCCTGGCCCTTCGCGCCGCCGTCGATGCGGAGCTCGACCGCTTTGATTGCGATGGAGTGATCGACCCGGGCCGTCCGACGATTCGCCGGCTCAGCCGCTATGAATACGCGCGCACGGTGAGAGATCTCACGGGACTCGAGCTCGAGCTGGCGGATGACTTTCCCGCCGATGATGTCGGCTATGGATTTGACAATATAGGTGATGTGCTTTCGCTGCCGCCGCTGCTGCTGGAAAAGTACATAGATTCGGCTGAAAACATTGTCAGCACATTGTTTTCCACCCTGGCCGTCGGGGGCTCCGGACTCGCCCATTACGAGGGAGAGGAGGCCGCCCCGCGCAACAGGACCCCGAACAAACATGTTCGCCGGGCTGGAACGGATGACAAGGCCGCCGGTATCTACTCCAACTGCGAATTGTCCGTTATTTACGAGGCCCCGGAGTCCGGTGACTATGTCCTGCGAGCCCGGGCTTATGGCAGCCAGGCGGGTCCTGAGACGGTCAGGATGGGCTTCCGAATTGACGGCAAGACGGTGGGTGAGGCGCAGGTCAAGGCGGTTGCCGCCGCCCCGCAGGTATACGAGGCCCGGGTCAAGCTCAATAAGGGCAAGCACCGCTTCGGCGTAGCCCTGCTCAATGATTATGACGGCACGGGCAACCCCAACCCCGCCCTTCGCGGCGATCGCAATCTGTTTATCGACTGGTTCGAGATCGGGCTTTTTGAATTGAAGCAGGCGCCGGCTGAGTCTTCCGGGATGATCGTGCGCCCCCTGATGGAGGATGGGCGTCCGCATCTGGGCAACATCAGCAAGACCATCAAGGGCTTTGTAACCCGGGCGTACAGGCGCCCTCTTCAAGATGGTGAGCTTGAGCGTTTCGTCCAGCTTGGCCGGGCTGTGGTTGACGACGAGGGCTCCATCGAGGACGCCCTCAGGGTGATCTTCCAGGCGGCGCTCTCCTCGCCGCATTTTCTCTTTCGTGTCGAGCTCGACGCCGAGCCGGAAAACCCTGCGGCGATTCACCCGGTCGCGCCCTATGAGCTGGCTACCCGGCTCTCCTATTTTCTCTGGAGCAGCATGCCGGATGCCGAGCTGTTCAAGCTGGCTGCCGACGGTCGCCTGGCGGAGCCGAAGGAGCTCGATGCCCAAGTCCGGAGGATGCTGCGCGACCCGCGGGCAAGCGCCCTGGCCGAGAACTTCGCAGAGCAATGGCTGCAGACGCGTTTTCTCGCGGGCTCAACCCCCGACCCCGACATCTTTCCCGGCTTCGACGAGCCGTTGCGAGAGGCGATGCGCCAGGAGACGAGGCTGTTCTTCAGGGCCATCGTTACCGAAGACCGGAGCATGATGGACTTCATCGACTCTGACTTTACCTATGTCAATGGCCGCCTGGCTCGCCATTACGGGATCGATGGCGTCAGCGGCGAGGAGTTCAAGAGGGTCTCCGTGAAGGGCACCCCGCGAGGGGGTGTTCTTACCCAGGCCAGCATCCTGACGCTTACCTCCTATCCAACCAGGACCTCTCCGGTTTTCAGGGGGAAGTGGGTTCTGGAGCAGCTCCTGGGGACTCCTCCGCCACCGCCGCCGCCGGATGTGCCGGAGCTCGATGGCGAAGGAGGCGCGGTCCTGACCGGTTCGCTGAGGCAGAGGCTGGAGAAGCATCGCCTCGATCCGGCCTGCGCGGTCTGTCACGATCGCCTCGACCCTCTCGGTTTCGCGCTTGAGAATTTTGATGCGGTGGGGGCCTGGCGGGAATTCGATGGAAAATTTCTCGTAGATGCGAAGGCGGTTTTGCCTGGAGGCAAGCCCTTTGAGGGCCCTGGCGAGCTCAAGGTTTTGTTGAAAAACAGCCCCAAACCCTTCATTCGCGCTCTTTCTGAGAAGATGCTGACTTACGCTCTCGGTCGGGGGCTCGAATACTACGATAAGTGCACCATCGATCAATTGGTCGACTTGGCGGCCGCTAAAGGTTACAAAATAAGTAGCCTGATTTCCGGCATCGTGCAGTCGGAGACCTTTCGTCTTCGACGCGGAGGCAGGAGTGTAAAACAACCATGAGCAAAGACCGCAACATCTCTCGTAGAACTGTCCTTCGGGGCCTTGGGGCGTCGCTTGCGCTTCCTTTCCTGGAGGTCATGTCGCCGGCGATGGCCGCTGCTGAAGCCGCCGCGGCCGCTCCTGTTCGAATGGCCTTCTGTTTCGTTCCCAATGGGGTCAACCTCAAGAACTGGATTCCGCAGAGCGCCGGCAGCGACTACCAGCTGCCCTGGAGCCTGCAGCCGCTGAGCGCGGTCCGTGATGATTTACTGGTGCTCACCGGCCTGACCCACGACAAGGGTCGCGCCAATGGCGACGGCGCCGGCGATCATGCCCGCTCCGCCTCGGTTTTCCTGACCGGCGCCCAGCCGGTGAAGACGCATGGTTCGGGAATCCGCGTTGGCATGTCGGCCGACCAGGCCGCCGCCGGAAAGCTCGGCGATCTTACGAAGTTCTCCTCGCTCGAGCTCGGCTGCGATGGCGGCCGCAATTCCGGCAATTGCGATTCCGGCTACAGCTGTGCCTACTCGAACAACATCTCCTGGACCAGCGCGACCACTCCCAATTCGAAGGAGGTGGATCCGCGCCGCGCCTTCGACCGCCTCTTCGGCAACGGGAAGCATCGTGAGGAGGCGGAGAACAAGGCCCGCCGCCTGAGTCGCCGGCTCAGCATCCTCGACTTCGTTCTCGATGATGCCCGCCGGCTGAACTCGAAGCTTGGCGGCCACGACCGCGGCAAGCTTGATGAATACTTCACCGGGGTCAGGGACATCGAGAGGCGCCTCGCCAGGGTCCGGAGTTCCAGCTCGGCCACCGATGTCGAGGCGCCGGCCGGCCTTCCGGATGCTTCCGGGCGAAGGATGGCTTTCAAGCAGCACGTCAACCTTATGACGGACCTGATGGTGCTCGCTTTCCAGGCGGACCTCACCCGCGTCTCATCCCTGATGTTCGCCCGCGCCGGCAGCAACAGGAGCTATCGGGAGGTCTCGGTCCCGGACGGCCATCACGGCCTCTCTCATCACCAGGGACGAGAGTCCAACCTCGAAAAGATTCGCAGGATCGACCGTTTTCATGTTGAGCAGTTCGCCTATTTCATCGAAAAGCTCAAGTCGGTGAAGGAGGGAGACGGGACCTTGCTTGACAGCTGCATGGTTCTTTACGGCAGCGGAATCAGCGATGGCAATCGCCACAACAACGAGAACCTTCCCCTGGTCCTGGCCGGCCGGGGCGGCGGCTCGATCGATACCGGCCGCCACATCATCTACGAGCGAGAGACCCCGGCCTGCAACCTGTTCGTCTCGATGCTCGAGCGCGTCGGGGCTCCGATTGATTCCTTCGGCGACTCTACCGGCTCCCTACGTTACCTCACCACCTGAAGCTGCCATCCCGCAAGAGCAGGCAGCCGGTTTTACTTCAATGGTGTTTTCTCGATACATGGCGACGGCTCCGTTGAGATTCGTGCCCTTGTTGCTGGCCCTTCTGCCTTCCCCTGCGGTTTTCGCGCAAGGCAAGGCTGCCGATCCCGTTCAGCTGGCCGAGCGGCTCTCAAGCTCCAGCAAGGAGGCCAGGCGCCAGGCCGCCTTCGAGTTGGCGCAGCTTGGGAAAAAGGCGGAGCCCGCCCTCGCGGCGCTGGTCAAGGCCCTCGGTGATCGTGATCAGCAGGTCCTCTTCCAGGTAGCCCAGGCGCTGGCAGGCATCGGTCCGCCGGCCGAGGCGGCGGTTCCGGGGCTCATCAGGAACCTGCGCTCAGGTGACCGGCAGGTCAGCTACCGCTCCGCCTACGCCCTGGGTCGGATCGGCTCGGCGGCGGCTCCGGAGCTCATCAAGATGCTGGGTTCGGACTCTTCAAACGCCCGGGCGGCCTCCGCCCGGGCCTTGTCCTGGGTCAAGCCGCCGCCTCCAGCGGCGGTTGAGCCGCTTATCGGGGCGCTCGGCGATTCCGAAGACAGTGTGCGCCGCAATGCCAGTGAGGCCCTGGGTGGCTACGGCGAGGTGGCGGCGGCGGGGCTGGCGAAGGCGCTCGGCAGCGCCGAGGCTCCAATACGCAGGGGTTCGGCTCGGGCTCTCAGTCTCATGGGGTCCGGGGCCGAGCCCGCGGTGCCGGCCCTTGTCAAGGCGCTCGAAGATGGCGATGCGCCGGTTCGCGGTTCGGCGATCTCCGCGCTGAGCAAGCTCGGCCTTCCAGCCGAGAGGCTGGTCCCGATGCTGATGGCCCGGCTAGAGGATCCTGAGGAGTCGGTTCGAAGCTCGGCAGTCCAGGCGCTCTCGCGGCAGCGGCCGGGGGACGTGGCTCGCGAGCTCGCCGCCCTCCTTGATGGGGGAGAGGAAGAGACGATCCAGGCAGTGGCGCTCGTTGCCGAACGTCTCGGCAGCCGGGCCCGGGCAGTGTTGCCGGGGTTGATCGCCGCGGCGGCTCGTGTCGGCGAGCTTCGCCCGGACTCCGCCCTGGCCCGCGCCCTGGGAGTCTTTGGAGACGAGGCGGCCGCGCTCCTGTTGAAGGAATTGTCGGAGGAGAAGCTCTCCGGCGATCAGGCGGAACGGTTCATCCTTGCCCTGGGTTTCACGGCCCGGGCGGCTGTCGATCGATTCCGCGACACCCTTGGAGGAGGCTTCCCGCTGGCGCGCCTTGGCGCCGCGAAGGCGCTCGGCCAGGCGGGAGAGGCTGGCAAGGAGGCGCTGCCGGAGCTGCTGGGAGGGCTTGAGGATGATGAGCCCCGTGTCCGAGCGGCCTGTATCGGCTCCCTGGCGGCTCTCGGCTTCCCCGCCCGGGAATACGCCACCGCGCTCCTCGAGCTGATTGAAGACCCGAATGAACAGGTCAGGGCGGCGGCCGTTTCAGCCGCAGGAGAGATGGAGGCCGACCAGCAGGTGAAGCTCCTGCCGATCCTGATCAGATCGCTGGCTGACAGCTCGGTGGAGCTCCGCCGAGCCGCGGCGGCATCTCTCGGTTCCGTCGGCCCGCCGGCGGCGCCGGCCGGACAGGCCCTCCTCGCCGCGCTGAAAGATTCGGACCCGGGCGTGCGTGCCCTCGCGGCTCACGCTCTGGGATCGCTGGGCGGCAACGGTTCGGGGCTGGCTCGCGAGCTGCCTGTCCTGCTCCAGGACAAGGACCAGGCCGTGCGCCGGGCCTCCGTTGAGGCCCTGGGCGGTTTTTCGGCCGGAATCGAGGCCGCCGCGGAGCCTCTGCGCGCTCTGGCTTCCGCCGGGGAAGAGGCGGAGGCGTTGCGGGCGGCGGCGATCGGCGCGCTCATGAAGACCGGCGACAAGGCCTCCGCCTCCCAGGAGCTGCTGCTCTCCCTGCTTGCGAAGGGGCCGGTCAAGGTTCGCATGGCGAGCGCCCGGGCCCTCGTTGTTTGCCGTAAGGATACCGGGAAGGTTGTCGCGGCCCTTGCCGCCGCCGTGGGGGAAGAGAACGCCGATGTGCGCAGGGCGGCTGTCGAGGCGGCTGGCGAGCTGGGCTCCGAGGCGCAGGGCGCCGCCCCCGCGCTCTTTGAGCTCCTGGGCGACGAATACACCCGGGCGATGGGCTATGAGGCCCTGAAGAAGATTCAGCCGCGGGATGTCTCCCTGCTGCGAAAGGCGCTGAGTCACGATGACCGCTATGTGAGGGGATTCGCCTGCTCCTGCCTTGGCAAGCTCGGCGCGGGGGCGAAGGATGCTCTCGAGGATCTGAGGAGGGCCAGCCGGACCAGGAGCAAGACCCTGCGGGACCTTGTCAGGAAGACCATCAAGCTCATCGAAGATGATCTCAAGCGAAAAGGCTGAGCCGCGGCTGCCGCCCGCTTTTTGAGTTCTCCTGCAAAAGGCCTTTATGGCCTTCCTGCCAAGGGAGTAAGATGTTCCAGCTATGCCGCGGAGCGGTTTTGATGACGGCATAGCCTTATCGAGGTAGGCCAACATGTTTCACAAGATCATTCTTTTCCTGGGCGCCGCTTTCTTTGCCGCGGCCTGTCTGCCGGCAGAAGAGGGGGCCGCCGGGCTTCCTCCCGCGGTGGATCGAAAGGTGAGCTACGAGGCGGATGTGAAGCCGCTCCTTGAGCGTTCCTGCTATCGCTGTCACAAGGGAGTCAAGCACAAGGGCGATCTGAGGCTGGATCGGAAATCAGCCGCGCTGCGCGGCGGCGAGTCCGGCAAGGTTCTCCTGGCGGGCAAGAGCGCCGAGAGCGTGTTGATCCACCTGGTGGCGGGTACGGATCCGAAGAAGGCCATGCCCCCCGGCCGGAGCAAGCGCCTCACGGCCGCCGAGGTGGGGGTGCTGCGAGCCTGGATAGACCAGGGACTTGATTGGCCCGAAAAATTCGCCGGTGAGAACGCTGCCGGCAGGACCCATTGGGCCTTCCAGCCGCTTCGCCTGTACAATCCCGCGAAGGTCTCGAATCCCGACTGGGTGCGCACCCCGATTGATCACTTCGTTCTTCTGCGGCTGGACCAGGAGGGTCTGAAGCCGGCTCCCGAAGCTGATCGTCATACGATGATTCGTCGGCTCTCGATTGACCTGACCGGCCTGCCGCCGACGGTCGCCGAGGTGGATGCCTTTGTCAACGATAAGAGCGACCGAGCCTATGAGTCCCTGGTGGATCGCCTGCTGGCCTCGAAGGGCTACGGAGAGCGTTGGGCGCGTGTCTGGCTCGACCTGGCTCGCTACGCCGACTCCGCCGGCTACGCGCAGGATCCCGAGAGAACCATCTGGGCTTACCGGGACTGGGTGATCGGGGCCATCAACAACAACATGCCCTTCGACCAGTTCACGATTGAGCAGCTCGCCGGCGACATGTTGCCGAACGCGACGGAATCGCAGAAGATCGCCACGGGCTTCCACCGCAACACCATGACCAACTCCGAAGGCGGCACCGATGATGAGGAATTTCGTGTGGCCGCGGTGGTTGATCGGATCAACACCACCATGCAGGTCTGGATGGGCATGACCTTCGGTTGCGCTCAATGCCACAGCCACAAATACGATCCCATTTCACAGGAAGAGTACTACAGGTTCTTCGCCATCTGGAACCAGAGCGAGGATGCCGACCGTGGCAATGAGAGTCCGACACTCAAGGTGGTCTCGGAGGCCCAGAAGCTTCAGCGGACCGCGTATGAGCAAGAGATCGCGGCGCTGGAAAAGAAGAGCCGCGAGGCTGCGGCCGCCAGGAAGCTCGAGATCGGCAAGGGTCCGATCAAGCCGCGTTTCGTCCGCGTTGGGATTCCCGGCCGGAAGATCTGGCTCTCCCTCGCCGAGGTGCAGATCTTCAGCGGCGGCGAGAATCTCGCCGTCAAGGGAAAGGCCCGCCAGTCGAGCACAGGCTTCAATGGCCCGGCCGCCCTGGCGATCGATGGAAATACCGACGGTGACCACAACGTCGCGAAGTCGACCACCCATACGAAAGAGGACCAGGGTCCGTGGTGGGAGGTGGACCTCGGATCGGCCAGTCGTGTCGACAAGGTCGTCATCTGGAATCGTACCGATGGAGATGTTGGCTATCGACTCGCCGGCTTCCGGGTGGCGCTGCTGGATGCGGATCGCAAGCCGCTGTTCGTCCACAGTCCGCCCGCCGTTCCCAAGCCCAGCATCGAGCTCACGGTTCCCGAGAGCGGCGCGAAGCTCAGCGATGCGCAGAAAAAAGAGATCCTTGCCTTTGCCGGGTCCGCCGCCGCCTCGCCCGAGGCGGCGAAGATCGCCGAGCTGAAAAAGAAGATCGGCGCTCTCAAGACGACAACCTCGCCGGTCATGGCCGAGCGCCCGGCCAATCGTCTGCGGAAGACCAACATCCATGTTCGGGGGAACTTCAAGCAGAAGGGCCGAGAGGTCCAGCCGGGGATCCCGGCGATCTTTCCCGCCCTGCCCGAGGGCAGCAAGCCGGACCGCCTGGGCGTGGCGCGCTGGCTTGTGGATAGCCAGAACCCGCTGACGGCCAGGGTGATCGTCAATCGCTATTGGGAGCAACTCTTCGGTATCGGCCTGGTGGAGACCAGCGAAGACTTCGGACTCCAGGGGGCGAAGCCCTCCCATCGGGCTCTCCTCGACCATCTCGCCCTCTACCTGTTGCGTGAGAAGTGGAACATTCGCCAGCTGCTGAAGTTTATCGTTACCTCGAGGGTCTACCGGCAATCATCGAGGGTGACAGCTGAGCTTGCCGAGAAGGATCCGCGCAATCGCCTGCTCGCCCGCGGGCCGCGTCTGCGGCTGTCGGCTGAGATGGTCAGGGACCAGGCGCTGGCGGTGAGCGGCCTCCTTGACCGGAAGATGTTCGGTCCCTCCGTTCGGCCTCCTCAGCCGGCGCTTGGAAACAACGCGGCCTTTGGCGGTTCAACCGACTGGAAAACCAGCGCTGGCGGCGACAAGTACCGTCGCGGGCTCTATACCAAGTGGCGGCGAACCTCTCCGTATCCCTCGATGGTCACCTTCGATGCTCCCAGCCGCGAGTTCTGCACGATCCGCCGCATCAGCACCAACACGCCCCTGCAGGCCCTGGTGACCCTGAATGACCCGGTCTACGTCGAGGCCGCGCAGATCCTGGCGCGTCGCCTGCTGGCTGAGGGTGGGGCTGGCGCGACCGACAGGGCGGGCTTCGCCTTTCGGCTGGTGCTCGCGCGTCCGCCCACGGAAAAAGAAAAAAAGCTGCTGCTGGGACTCTTCACCGAAAGTCGAAAGCTCTTCGCCGAAAAGCCCGATGAGGCTAAGAAGATGGCGACCTCCTACGCCGGAGAGGCGCCGAAGGGAGTTGAGCTCGCCGACCTGGCGGCCTGGACCGTCGTCGGCAATGTTCTCTTGAACCTGGATGAAACGATAGCAAGACCATGACAGATCAACTGTTCCAACACCCATCTTCCGGGGACCTCTTCGCTCCTACCCGCCGCCACTTTCTGCGCGATTGCTCGATGGGGCTCGGTGCTATGGCCCTGGCGTCGCTGTCCGCCGAGGAGAGCGCGGCCTCCGAGCCGCTGGCCTCCCGGCAGCCCCATTTCGCCCCGGCGGTGAAGAACGTCATCTTTCTCCACATGGCCGGCTCTCCGCCGCATCTCGATCTCTTTGACTACAAGCCCGAGCTGGTCAAGCATACCGGAGAGCCCTGCCCCAAGGACTATCTCGAGGGTCGACGTTTCGCCTTTACCTCCGGAGTTCCCAAGCTGTTGGGCACCCCGCGGGAGTTCAAGCGTCACGGCGAGGGTGGCATCTGGATGTCGGACGCTCTGCCGAAGCTCTCGGCCATGGCGGACGACCTGACCGTGATCAAGTCCATGCACACCGAACAATTCAACCACGCCCCGGCGCAGTTGATGCTGTATACCGGCTCCCCACGTATGGGGCGCCCCTCGATCGGTTCCTGGGCTACCTACGGGCTCGGCTCCGAGAGCCGGGACCTGCCCGGCTTCATCGTGCTGGTCTCCGGAGGCTCCAATCCGAGCGCGGGGAAAACAGCCTGGGGAAGCGGCTTTCTTCCCTCGGTCTACCAGGGCGTTCAATGTCGATCCAAGGGCGACCCGGTGCTCTATCTCTCAGACCCGCCCGGCATGAGCCGGGAGCTGAGGCGTTCGAGCCTGGATACGATCCGTGGGCTGAACGAGATCCAGCTCGGAGCCCTGGGGCACCCTGAGACGCGTACCAGGATCTCCCAGTTTGAGCTCGCCTTCAAGATGCAGATGTCGGCTCCCGAGGCTATGGATATTTCCCGGGAGTCCAAGAAGATTGTCGAAGAATACGGCGCCAGGCCAGGAGCCGCCAGCTTCGCCAACAACTGCCTGCTGGCCCGTCGCCTGGTCGAGCGCGGCGTGCGTTTCGTCCAGCTCTTTGACTGGGGCTGGGATTTCCACGGAACGAACCCGCGCGAGGATATCCGTGACGGCCTGACCAGGAAATGCAGCGGTACCGACCAGGCTGTCGCGGCCCTGCTGGGCGACCTGAAGCGCCGCGGCCTGCTCGAATCGACCCTGGTGGTGTTCAGCGGCGAGTTCGGGCGAACCCCCTTCAGGGAGGGCCGCACCTCCGGCGGCAAGGTGCTCGGCCGCGACCACTATCCTGACTGCTACTCAATGTTCATGGCTGGTGGCGGGCTGAAATCGGGGATTTCCTACGGAGAGACCGACGAGCTCGGCTTCCGGGTGGCTGAGAACCCGGTTCACGTGCACGATCTGCAGGCCACGATCCTGCACCTTCTCGGCTTTGACCATGAACGCCTCACCTTCCGGTTCCAGGGGCGTGATTATCGTCTCACCGACGTCTTCGGCGAGGTTCGTCACGGGCTGCTTGCCTGAGCGCTTCCGGCGATCAGCGGCAGTACGGATAGTATTCGCAGCCGAGGTTCTCGTTCTGTCCGCACTCGGGGTAGGGCTGTGGAATACCTCCGCCCTGGCCGAGGAAGAGGTAGTTGACGATGCTCACGGCATCGCTGAGATCGATCGCGCCATCGGCATTCGCATCGCCCGCGTCCCGACAGGTCAGGGCCGTGTTCGGATCGGTGAAGAGATGCCTCAGGAGCGTGATCGAGTCGCTGATGTCCACCTGCTGGTCATTGTTGGTGTCCCCGCGAAGGAAGAGCAGCCCGCCGGTGAGAGAGAATTCGCTCCAGCTGTAGGCGCTGGTGGTGTGCACGTCGTCGGCGAGGTCGGCGCGAATGAAGCCCACCCCGGCATCGATGACCTCCACGTTGGTGAGCCGGTAGGGTCCATCGGACCGGGAGCCAAAGATCTCGTAGCCATCGAAGTCGATCTGGAAGCCCATCTCCGACGCGGCTGATTCCAGTGAGTAGAGAGAGCCGGCCTGGGCGATGGTGTTGCCGTCGAGGTCGGTGAGAGTTCCCAGGACGACCAGATCGCCGCCGCGGTTTGCATCCAGGAGGCCGCGCACCCAGAGATTGTCCTTGAGCTCCCCGCCTCCCGCGCCTCCTCCGTCTCCCCCCTGCCCCACATCATCGGCGCCGGATTCGTACTCTCCGCCAAGGGATGCAAGGTCGGAGCGCACGAGGAGCTGCAGGGTGTCGGCTCGCTGGAAGGAGTCTCCCTCGGTGTCGGAGGCCTCGATCTCGATAATGTAATAGCCCGGCTGGGAGTTCTCGGGGAGGACGGACGAATAGACGCCGTCGCCAGCCTGCGCGTCTCCTTCCTCGCCGCTGTCGTTGAGGTCGATGAGGGAGAGGCTTCCGTCGGGGAAGAAGACCCGGGCGCTCTGGGTCACCTCCATCCCGCCGGGCAGCAGCTGGGAGTCCGCGAGCTCGGTGGTCAGCAACGGGGTGGACCCCAGCGGGACATCGTAGCCGTCCAGCTCGCTGCTGAGGTAGATCGAGCTCTCCAGGTGGAATTCGATGGTGTACTTGATGTCGGGATTCTCATCGGGATTGTCGAGCTTGCCCAGGTAGGCGCCGTGCTCTCCGGAGCCGGTCTTGAAGTAGATGACGTTGGTGCCCTCTCCGTCGTTGTAGGATTCATAGACGAAGCCGCGCTCGGCCGCGTTCTCGCCGGTGATCCCCTCGTCTTCGATGTCCATCCCCGGTGTTCTCAGCTGGAAGTTGAGCGGGCCCTTGTCCTCGGAGTTCAGGATGATGATGATCGAACCGGATGTGTCGGAGACGAAGGGGATCTCGCGCGCGTCGCCGGGCGCCAGCTCGCCCTGTCCCACCTTGCCGAGGGTCATCGAGGAGCCGCCGCCTCCAGCCCCGCCGCCATCTTCCGCGTTTCCGGCCTCCTCCTCCTCGTCATCGCCGAGGATTCGTCCGAGGCCGAGTCGCTCGATGAGGGCAAGTGATTCCTGGTCGCGTCCAAGGCTGTTGTGGTCCGAGCCGAGGATGAAGCGGCGAGGGTTGCTGAAGATCCCCCTGTCGAGGCCCTGTCCCAGGGCGCTTTGCAGGCAGACACGCCCATCGTGCTCGGCGCAGTCAAGCACGTCATCGAGCTCGCGTCGCCCGCCGGTGCCGGCCACGAGATAGAGGGCTGTCGCCCGCGAGCTGGTGATGCGTTCGTTGTAGAGGTCGAGGAAGCGCGCGGTTTGCTCGTCCGCGGCCTTGTAGCCCAGCTCCTCAGGCGCCTGGATTCCGCCGCGTATCGGCCGGGCGCCGACGTCCGAGCGAGTCTCGACCAGGGCTCGCGGGGTCCCTCGGTTCGGAGCGCCGAGCAGCAGCAGCCTCCTGGTCTCGAAGACCGGGGATGTGTGGCCGTAGAGCCTGGCCGAAAGCCCGGCGAAGCCGTAGGCGACCATGTCCACCTGCCGAGGGCTGCTGCCGAATTGCCGCAGGAAATGGCTTCTGACGTTTTCGATCTCGCGAACCAGATTCAGGCTTCCCTGGACGATTCCTCCGTCGGTGGCGATCGGGATCAGCAGGCCCTCGCCTGTTTCGAGGAAGTGGTCGTGCAGGGCCTGCCAGCGCCGAACGCCGCTTCTCTCGGGCGAGACGGCGATGACGGGAAGAGCGACGCGCAGCTTGAGGCCGCCCTCTTCGGCGGACACTCCGTGGACGAAGGCGCGCAGGAAGCGGCCCTGGGGCCCGTTTGCGCCGCGCTTGGGGGCGAAGATTTCGAGCGGTCCGAGTTGGATATGATCATGGAAGCGGACCTGGTATTCGAGGTCGAAGGGCCCATCGTGGTTTTCAACGGAGATGTTGAAGCGGCCGTCGTCATCGATTCCGCCGCGGGCGAGGACCTCGTCTCCTCCCTCTGCGTATACAAGCACGACGCCGCGTCCCAGAGGGGTGTCGGTGCTGTCATCAAAGACCACCTCTCCGGCGAGCGTGGCCCCCGGTGGCGGCTCAAATTCCTGGACGCAGGCGGAGCTGGCGGGTCCCGGGTGCTCGCGGACGGTGAGGCCGGTTACCGTGTAGCGCAGCTCGATCCCCGGGGGAGGGAACTCGTCAACCCAGGAGGAGCTCTCGGTTTCGGAGAGGACAACGCCATTGCGTTCGATCTCGTAGACAGCGTAATCCTCGTTCTCTTCCCAGTTGAGCCGGACCCTTCTTTCGTTGCCTCGCTCGCGAGAGCACTCCAGGCCTCTGACGGCCGGGAGGTCCGTGGTCTCCACCAGGGTTTCACAGCGGGCGGCGGGTCCGCCCGGCTCGTCCGCGGCGACGATCTCGACGATGAAGTTCCGCCCCTGAGGCCCCGGCGGCGGAACGTCGATCGTTGCCTGGCGGCGATTGGGCGAGATGCTCTGGAGGCCCTCTGCGGGCTCTCCATCGAGTCGTATCATGAGGCGGCTGTCATCGCCGGGTGTCCAGGTGACGCGGATTCTCGGCGATCCGCGGATCTGCGAGCAGGCCAGGTCCCGCACCACGAGGGTTCCCACCGTGATCGTCGCGGGCTCGGACCGCAGGCCCGGGTCACCGTTGGCTTCGACAATGTAGCGATGGGGGCCACGGGTGGGGTTCGGGTCGACATAGACCTGCAGATCGCCCGGCAGGCGATTTTCAATCACGCGGAAATCACCGTCGCCATCGGCGCGGAGGATCTTCTGGTAGTTGAGGCGTCTCGGAGAAAGCCAGTTCAGGCGCACTCGCCCCCGCGGAAGGAGCCTCAGGTTCAGGTTTCTTGGCCGGTTGGCGTTGGCGCCATTGCCGGGTAGCCCGCCAAGCTGCGCGGGCAGGCTTGCCGTTGAGCAGAGGGCGGCAAGGGCCAGGAAGAGGACTGTAAGGCGCCCATCCCATCGCGCCAGCGGTCGCCGGGCTCCGCCGTCGGTTTTCACTGAGCTGGATTGGGTTCTGATGAGTGCCATGGGCGTACTCTTGGCCACGGAGCGCTTTCCATTAAACGGACACGGCGGTCACAGGACTATTGGGCCCGGGTCCAGGGGACCCTCTTGCAGGGCAGCGCCGCAGCTATTATCAATTTTCAGGGTCATCGCGTTCTACTTTCCATAAAAAAGGGCTCCCGAATGATTTCGAGAGCCCTTTGGAGTTGGAGGAAAGTTCACTCTTCCGGTCTCGGTTTGCCTTGCTCCTCAGATCATGAGGAGCCAGGGGCAAATAGTTTGGGTCGATTGCCGAACCCGAAGGAGTATTCTGTCTGCCCGCATTGGAGTGTCGCGAGTCGGGCTGGGTTTCGGCGATTGGCAGGTGCCGCCTGGACCGAGCCTTCATCAAATTCAATATCTGCAGCCGGCAACGGGTTGTGGAGCCCACAGCTTCTGGGGAAACCTGCAAGGCACGCGCGAGAGAAAGAAAGGGACGGACGGTGACGGCAAAACAAACGTCGGGCCTGTGTCCGTACCGTAAATCGATAAACTATGACAACATCCATCAGTCGTCCGCCCTCTCAATACTTTCGCGTTTCCTTAACCTGTCTTCAGTTGCAGCCTTGAAAACGACTCTCCTTTACGGGAAGATCAAGGTTACAGGAGACCTTATAAACACATTCCGTGCCAATTACCTAAGTCCTTATTTTACGTAGGAAAAGGACGCCTGGGCACCCAAGAATAACAAAGATGTTGTTAAATATGGGGCGATGTCGCACCTCTGTGATTTTACAGTAACAAACTCCTTGTCATGCTCTATTGGTCGTATTTCAGGCCCGACTTTTAATTCACTCTTGGGCTCTGTGCTGGTATCTTTCCGAGCCATATGAGTGGCGAAAAAACACAGCGGGGAACGCTCAAGTTCCTGCTCGACAATTCGGTCTTTCTGATCGCAGGGGCGCTGGCCGCCCTGGTCTGGGCCAATCTCGATCAAGAGGCCTATCACCATGTGATGGATGCGGAAATTGCGGGAGGGGGTGATCACCCGGTCACGCCGCATTTCATCATCAATGACATTCTGATGGCGTTTTTCTTCGCGATCGCAGGTAAGGAGGTCTGGGAGGCCTTGTTGCCCGGGGGGCCGCTGTCGAATATGCGCAAGGCGGCCACTCCCCTGATAGCGACCCTGGGTGGAATGGTGGGGCCGGCCGGCCTGTATCTACTGGGTTGCCATTGGACGGGGAACATGGAATCTCTCGGCGCTGGATGGGCGGTTCCCATGGCGACCGACATTGCCTTCAGCTACCTTGTGGCCCGGCTGATTTTCGGACCCGGGCATGTGGCCATTCCCTTCCTGCTGTTGCTGGCCATAGCCGACGATGCCGGCGGCCTGCTGATCATCGCAATCTTCTATACGAAGGGGCATGTCGCGCCCATCTGGCTGCTTGCTACTGTGGGCGCCATACTTCTCGGATTCCTGATGCGCCGCATGAAATTGCAGAGCTTCTGGTGGTACCTGCTGCTGCCGGGGGTCCTGAGCTGGTATTCATTCTTCAAGGCGGGGATCCATCCGGCTCTCGGCCTGGTACCGATCATCCCTACCTTGCCGCATGCTCACACCGACCTCGGGCTCTTTGCCCGCGCGGAGCTCGGGCGTCATGATACGCTCAACGAGTTCGAGCATTGGTGGAAGAATCCCGTCGAGATCTTCCTCGGGCTCTTCGGCCTGGCGAACGCGGGAGTTGTCCTCTCGAGCGTTGGTGATGGCACCTGGTTGATTCTTGCAGGGTTGCTGCTCGGCAAGCCGCTGGGCATCACGCTCTTTACCTGGGTGGGACTGAAGGCCTTCAAGCTTGAGCTGCCTGTGGGGATGGGCTTGCGTGACCTGGTGGCCGTCGGAATGATCGCGGGTATCGGCTTCACGGTGGCTCTGTTCGTGGCGACCGCGGCCGAGTTCCCGGACGCGGAAACTCTTGACGCGGTCAAGATGGGAGCCCTGGGGAGCTTCGGAGCGGCCTTTATAGCGATTTTCGGCGCGCGGGCCATGGGGATTCGAGCGGGCTCCGGCAAGGAGGAGCCGTCCGCCTCCACGGAGACCGGGAAGACGGAGACCGGCGAAGATCCCTCCTAGGAGATCTCGAAGACGGGGTCGCCGAGCACGTCGAACTTCGGCTCGATTCCGAGTCCCGGTGCGGTGCTCGCTGCCAGGCGTCCGTTCTGCCGTTGAGGGGCCCCCTCCGCGGTGCTGACGGTGACGTAGCTGTTGAAGTCGGTGGCCGTGAAGAGCAGCTCGGTGGGGGTGGAATGGGCCAGGTGGGCGATCGCCGCGGTGATAATGTCGCCTCCCCAGGCATCCTCGATCGTCATGGCGATGCCCAGTGAAACGCAGAGATCACGCGCTTCCTTGGCCCTGGTGAGCCCTCCGAACTTGCTGATCTTGATATTGACGGCATCCATGGCCCGGTCGGCACGTCCACGCAGAAGCACCTCCAGCGAGTCAATGGACTCATCCAGCACGAAGGGGTGGTCGGTCCTGCGCCGGATGGCGAGGCATTCCTCGTAGCTGAGGCAGGGCTGCTCGATGTAAACGTCGACATCGCGTACGCCGCGCACCACCCGGGCGGCCTCGTGCATGAGCCAGCCGGTGTTGGCATCGGCGATGAGGAATTCGCCCCTCTGAAGCTCGGACCTGACCGCGTGGATTCGTTCGATATCGGTCTCCGGGTCGGCGCCCACCTTCAACTGGAAGCGCTGGTAGCCCTCCTCCCGGTAGCCCTTGACCTTGGAGGCCATCTGCTCCGGGGACTCCTGGGAGATCGCCCGGTAGAGGTGGAAGTCTTCTCCGTAGCGCCCGCCCAGCAGGGTACAGACCGATTGCGAAGAGGCCTGTCCGAGGATATCCCAGCAGGCGATATCGATGGCTGACTTGACGTAGGGGTGTCCCTTGAGCGCCGCGTCCATGCGGCGATTCAGGGGCCGCAGCTGGGTCGGGTCCTCACCGATGAGGTGGGGGGCGAGCTCGGCGATTCCAGCGCGCGCTCCCGCAGCGTAGGCCGGCAGGTAGAAGGGGCCCAGCGGGCAGATCTCTCCATGGCCGGCGAGACCGGAATCGGTCTCGACCCGTACAACTGTGCTGTCGAAAACGCTGACGGATTTTCCTCCGGACCAATTGTAGCTGCCCTCGTGCAGGGGGAGGTCGACCTGGTATGCGGAGATCTTGATTATCTTCATGTGCCTTGTCCTTGGTATTCAAGCAACGGGGCATGTTAACGCTCAGGCGGGGGAGGTTTCAACAGCGCACTGGGCAAGGAGTCTTCTTTGTGAAGTTAAGCTCGGGTAGGATGTCGTTCCGCTCAATAATTGGAGCCCGCTGGATGAACACGAAATCGGTCACGGTCACAGGATGCCTGGCGCTGCTGCTG
>Ga0206685_10000223_pt1 | contig 17890 bp, 17 predicted proteins | sample M220012015metaG_FD_161049 | JGI IMG/M metagenome (GOLD analysis project Ga0206685, IMG submission 161049) | Ammonia-oxidizing marine archaeal communities from Monterey Bay, California, United States - M2 200m 12015 | ecosystem: Environmental > Aquatic > Marine > Intertidal zone | place: USA...
ATTTGAATCTGATAATTTTAAATTTAAACTTGATGTTAATAGTGCGAATATAATGAAAACAGGAGATTTGGTTTCTGTTGCTTATACAGACACGGGATTTATTGATCAACCCGCCACAACAACGACTGAAGAAGTAAATCCATTTGGTTCTGGAATGTTTAATGGAATTTTAACTATGACAAATCCTAGTGATACATGGTTTTATGATGGAAGGCGCCCAGAAGTATTAATAAATTTAACTGGAGGTAGTGATAATTGGGAATCTGGTAAATATAATTATGGATTTGGTACACAATGGGACAATTGGTCAAAAAATTGGAGTGGTGTAGAGATTAATAATGATGATGTTTCAAAAGCGAATAAAAAATCAACATCTTCTACTAAAGTAGATAGATCAGCCAAGACTATAGATCAACAAAATACAAGAGATGGGATTTTATCAAAAGATCAACCAGAATCAGTTAAGAAAACAGTAAACAATAAACAAGTTAATGATACTATTGTTTCATGGAATAGAAAACAAACTGTTTTATTTAAAGCACAAGGATTAAAACCAAGTACTGATCATTACTTATATGTAGATGGTGTAAATTTAACAGAGCAGGCTAATACTGGAGTGACATTATCCATTACTGACGGAGGAAACTCAGAATTTATAGCGAATGAGGGAGAATATGTAACAGTAAGTGCGAATAGTTCAATTTCTGGAACATTGGTTCATGTAGATTATACGGGAAATACTACATTAATGCTTGCGAATACAATTGGTGATTGGACTACGACAGGTACATCAACAATTGTGGAAGCAGATTATGTTTCTGCGAGTGGAACAGTAACAGCAAATGCGACTTTATCAGCCGTACCAACAACATATGTTAATAATCTTAAATCTGATATAAATGGTACTGTAGTTGGAAATTTTGAATTTACAGCTGGACAATTTAGAATGGGAGAAAGATTAGTAAGACTTACTGATCATGCTGACAATACATTATCTAAAACTAATTCTGTAGCTGAAAAAACATTTCATATAAAGGGTATGGAGTCTGTATCAGATGGAAGTATAATTTCTACAAGATCTTCTTTAGTGAGAAGACAAGATATTAGATCCGCTGTTGTGACAAAATCAGCTGTTTCTGATAAAAGTTCTTCTTCGAATTTTGTGAATCCGATGGCACAGTCTATAGTGATAGATGAGTCTAGATATCCAAATGGAGTGTTTTTAAGAACTGTTACATTCTATTTTTCACAAAAGGATACTTATTTGCCTGTAACAGTACAAGTAAGACCAATGACAGACGGAACACCAAGCGTTGCTCAAGTCCTACCATTTGGTGAAAAAGTTCTTGTTCCTGATGAAGTAACTGTTGACTCTTCTTCTCCTGATACAACAAAATCATCAAGTGGAACGACATTTAAATTTCCATCACCAGTATATTTACCACCTGGAGAATTCGCTATTGTTTTAATGACAAATAGTCCAAAATATAAAGTTTATAGTTCTGTTGAAGGAAATATAGTAACTAACAGTGATACTACAAATACAAAAGCAGGAAAGGGCCCTGAAGTTGGAGACTTTTTTGTTACAAATAATTCTAGTAAATGGACTCCGGTTACTAATAGAAGCTTGATGTTTAAAACACAAAAATGTTCTTTTCAATTAACATCTTTTAATTCTAATTTGTGTCAATTTGATGTAATTCCACATCCTCTTTCAAATGGAACAGCTAATACGGCATATGATTTGATGAAATTAAGTACATCAGAATTGAAATTTTCAGATTCAGTAATAGATTATTTTTATCAAACAACTACTGAAAATGCAGCATATCCTCATATTGCTGTTAGAGATAATTCTTTTACTAAATTTACATCAAATAAAAATATTAAGCATGATAGTAGAAAAACTATTAGAACAGGTAAATATGATGGTGGTACTGATCCAGATATGAAAATACAAGTGAAAATGTCCACAACAAATTCAGATGTTTCACCAATTATAGATTTATCTAGATTAAATTTAATAACTGTTGAAAATAATATTAACAATGGTGGAATTAGTAATAATAATGTGGCTGTAGTTGGGGGAGGAACAGGATATGCAAACGGTACTAGTAATATCACACTTTCTGGAACAACAGGAACGGGAGCGGGAGTTACATTAGTCACAGATGGTACAGGAGCAATTACAGATGCATATGCTTCAGCGGAGGGAAGTGGATATTTTGATAATATTACTGCTACTTTGTCTGGTGGTACAAGTGGATCTGTAACAATTTCAGCAGAAACGGATAGAGAAGGTGGAAATGGAATAGCGAGATATATAACAAGAAGAGTGACATTACAAGACGGGTTTGACGCTGAAGATGTTAGAGTATATATAAGAGCATATAAACCTAGTACCTCAAATATTAATATTTATTATAAAGCACTTAGTTCAACTGATTCTGAATCATTTGATGATAAATATTGGAATAAAATGACACAAGAAACCGATTCAAGTGTATATTCTGCAAATGAGTCAGATTTCTTGACATATAATTATAAAACAGCAGATGATTCTGCTGCATATACTGTTGGATCTACAACTTTTAAAGATTTTAAATATTTTGCAATAAAAGTTGTTTTAACATCTTCAAGTAATATAGATCCACCAAAAATTAAGGATTTAAGAGCTGTAGCATTAGATTCATGAAAATTTTAACAGACGCTCCAGGATTTCTGAAAGATACTGAAAGCAATGCAATATTAAGAAATGATATAGATGCATTAACTGCCCATAGATTAGTGAAAAGGCAAGCTGACAGTAGACAAGCGGAGATAAATACACTAAAGACGGAAATTTCTGAAATAAAAGCGGAAATATTAGAAATTAAAAAATTTATTAACTATTAGGGATTAACACATGGCAACTTCATTCGCAAACGTAGCTTTAACTGATACCTTTGAAACGTGGCGTAATCAGACCAACTTGGTCATTGCCGACGTTAATGCTGGAACAGACGCAGGTATCGCAAATACAGTAGTAAGAAGAGATGATGATGGAAATGGTGGAATAAGAATTGGTGATTTAATAGCAAATGGATCAATAGAATTCAATACAACAGGAGAAGGTGGAATAACCTCCAATAGTTTACGAGATGTGACAGATGGTACAAGTGATGATTTTGGAGCAAGTTTGTCCACAGGCTCCGCTATATTTAAAGGTGGTATTTCAGTTCAAAAAAGTTTAAATGTCGGCGGATCAGTTTACGTAGCAGGAGTAGTTAAAGCAGAAGGAAATATTCAATTAGGTGATGATGCAGACGTAGATACTGTAACAATAGTGGGAGACATTGCCGCAGATATTACACCATTACCTCCAATTGGTTTAACAAATACTGCAATTAGTTTAGGTAATAATGGGGAAAGATGGAAAAACCTTTATGTATGGGACACGGTTGGAGCAAACACAACTTCACATTTAAAAATACCTTCTGGCGAAACTTCAGATAGACCAGAAATTACAGATTTATCTAGTACCACAAATGCAGATCATTCTTTACGCGGAGTAATTAGATATAATACAACATTAGACAGATATGAGGGTTATGATCATGTTTCTAATACTTTTATGTCATTAGGTGGAGCTATTGATTCAGACCAAGACACAAAAATAACTGTTGAAACTACTCATGGCGGAGATGAAGACGAAATTAAATTTTATACTGAAGGAACAGAGAGATGGTATATTGGAAGTGATACTGATGATGGATATTTTTTACCAAGTAGTTGGTCCGGTAGCGGAACTGAACTTCATATAGGAAAAACAGACCAGAGAGTACAATCAGTATGGGCTAACAACGTATTTTGTCATAATATTTTAGGAAGAGATGGTGAGACTTCTATTACTGTTCCATCAGGATCTTCAGCACAAAGACCATCGACTGATCTTGAAGATGGTATGCTTAGATTTAATAAAGAGTATGATGCCGGTAAAGGACAAATGGAGTATTACTCAAATACAGCAGCGGCGTGGTATCAACTCTCTCCATCCACAACAGTATATAATACAAGAATTGAGGCACCGACAGATTCAACTACCTCAGTAAGTGCACAATATAATCCAAATTGGTTACAAGTATTCGTGAACGGTATTAAACTGGATTCTGCTGATTATGACACTGATGTATTAGGAAGTGCTATAACTTTTCTTAACTTTACCGTTGGAGTAGATGATATAATAGATGTTATGTCAATGGCTGCAACAGATTTATCCAAAGCGGCAATGACAAAAGAGAGATTTGTAGCAACCGCTAGTCAGACAACGTTTACGATTAATGGTGGATATACTCCTGGAATGATTGAAGTATTTAGTGAAGGAGTGAAAATTGATCAAAGTTTATTGACAGCAACTAATGCAACTTCTGTTACTATTCCAGCTCAAACAGTAGGTAATATAGTTGAATCTTGGGCGTGGACTTCTTTTGAAAATACTGATGTTTATACTAAAGATAGATGGGCAAACACCGCTGGATGGTCTTCTGTTCAAGCTAATACTTATATTGGTGTTGATCCTGTATCACATGCTAACGCGACATTTGCTGTTGATGTACATAATGATAGAGTTGGTATTGGCGTTAAAGAACCAGCAGTTACATTAGATGTTAAAGGAAATGGTACTGATGCAATTCAATTAAAATTATTACATAGTTTTGCGGCAAATACTACTTTTGCGACGAATGCGGCTGGTGAATTAACAATAACCCCGTCAGGTCAAGACACAACTCTTATTGGTAATTTACATATTACAGGAACAACTACTGAAGTTAGTTCTGATACTATGACTATAACAGATCCGTTTATAGTTCTTAATAATTTTTCAGCAGTACCAACAAATAATGCTTATGATACCGGATTTGTATTCATTAGAGGAACTAATGATCTTGGAAATACGGCATTTATTTGGGATGAAAGTTTGGATGAATTTTCAACATGTCGTGTAGGAGATGATGGATCAGCAGCAGGAAATATAACAATAGCGGATTATGAAAATTTCCATTGTGGAGCAATAGAAATTGAAGATAATCTTTTGGTGGGAACTACATCTTCTTTTACAGGATTAGCGACATTTAACTCGAATATTGATATGTCTGGAGGTTTTTTCGCTTCAGATGTTTTACCTGATGCTAATGGAACGAGAGATATGGGAAGTGATTCTTTAAGATGGGCTAACATATATACTTCTGACTTAAATTTGAAAAATGAACGTGGCGATTGGAAAGTCGTCGAGGAAAGTGATTACTTGTCATTAACAAATAATTTGACAGGTAAAAAATATAAAATATTAATGGAAGAAATTGAAGAATAAAAAAGAAAAAGTTGTAAATAATGATAAAAATGTGAAAATTAGATATGCATATTTTACTGATGAAGAATATGTCATTTTTATAAATGAATTATGGACAAAATATTTTCAGACAAGTGCATATTTACAACGAGATTGGGACAAAACTGCAATTTTTTGGAAATTGTTTATATGCGCAAGAGCAATTAAACAACATCATCAAATTTATTTAAATAATAGAGCAGAAATATTAAATAAATATGGAACACATGACCCAGCTACAAATACTTGGGCAGTTGATCAGAGTAAGCACGAAGAATCATTAAATGACATAAATATATTAAATGATAGTATTGTAGAATTAGATATTACAAAAATGGATGCGGGTGATATGATAGACAATGATCTATTTTCTCCTAATTTTGGAGGATTACAAAATATGACCTTTAAAGCATTAAATCAATTAGAAGATTGGGTCGATTGGACATCCATCGACAATTGGATTACTAAAAATAAAACGAAGGAATAATAAAAATGACATCACGAGCTTATGAATTATCACAAACAGTTGATATCGATGGTGATCAGGTAATTACAGGAAACACGATTTTTAACACTACTGGTTATATGACCGTTCCTGTTGGAACCACTGCTCAAAGACCCGCGGGAGTGTATGGTCCGAACACTGGTCAAGTTAGATATAATTCAACTTTAGGAAAATATGAAGGATATCATGATGCGGAGTGGATAGCATTAAATGATTTAATAGATAAAGATCAAGATACAAAAATTACAGTCCATGAAGGATGGGGTAATGATGAAGATGAAATAAAAATTTATGCAGGAGATGCTGGTGCAGGGAATGAGAGAATATTTGTTAATACATCTCAAATCACAGCCACAACTTCTCATTTACAATTAGCGGCGGCCCATACAGTTATTACAGGAAATTTAACTGTTCAGGGTACACAAACTAAAGTAGAATCAACAACTCTTGTAACTACAGACAAAACTATTGAATTATCAAATGCGGCGATAAAAACTACAGCAACTGCTACTGGTGCTGGAATTCAAGTAAATGATGGAGCGACTGATCATAGTATATTGTGGAATGATTCAGGATCCAAATGGGAGATAACAGATAATGTATCATTTGGTGGAAATACTATTACATTTGGCAACGGAGAAACCATTGATAATGCTGTAGACGGAACCGTACAAGTAACTGCTGATAAGCTTAAATTATCCGGAAATATTATTCAAAATTCTGAAGCAGAAGATACTATTACAATGAATGCAGCACAAGAAGTCATTATTGATAGTGGTCTTCTTGGTGGATTGGGTAGAGATGTAGCTATAACAATGGGACATGGAAATACTGTAACTTTATCTAATACTGTTACAATTTCAGGCGGATCTCCCGCACAGTATAAATTGTTACAAGATTCTGACGGAAATGGATTAGCACAATGGGTTACTTTTGGTGTATTCAATACCTCAGGAACAAGATTAGGACCATAATAAAGGATAAAATATGGCGGCAGGTGATAACAGACCGTTGTGGGTATCAGATTTAGACCCAGGTAACAGCAGTTTAAGAGAAATGACAGATGCTGATATAAAGGATAAAATTGTTCCTGTTATTTTAGCAAAATGGGCAAGTGACCAATCTGATGCACAACGCGGAAACATTCAATTAAGAGCAACAACTACAACTGGAAATTTAGGATACTTCATTGATACTAAAAGAGATGATGCTGTGGGGTATCATCCTACTGGTAGTGGATCTTCTACAATCAGTTCATATGGTCTTGCAGCGAATGATAATTCTGCAGAAGCCACAGGAGGAGAAGTGTGGCCTTTAGCTTGGGAAGGATCGGGAGTTTTACAAGAAATGAATGCCGCTAAATTGATAGATGATATTATGAGATGTTGTCAAGAAGTATATGTTTTAACGGGAAGTAATACAGGAGTTGGTTCATATTATTTGGGAGCAAGCGAGCCCTCAGGTTCATTAGGAGGAACGTGGATAAATGTTACAACAGGAACTAACCCCCCTTCTGGTGGAGAACATATAGACTATGCACAAACTACCGCACAAGATTCACACAGCACAAATATTTATCTTTGGAGAAAAACTTCTACAGGTAGTGTGGGAAGCTTTCAACCAGTAAAATATAAGGGAACTGGTGGAGATGTTCAAGAAATGACAGATGCGGAAATAGAAACATTAGTCGCACATTGGATAAATCGTATTACTGGAGGCAGTGGTGGAAATAATGTGGGAGATTATGAAATAAAAACGGGATCAGCATCTGGATCTGGAACTTGGACACAAGTTGGTGGATTCACTGACTATATGTGTTCTGTAGCAAATCAACAATATTCTACACAATATAGCGGACAATATACTGGACAATATACTGGTCAGTGGTCAGGACAATATAGAGTACAATATGGAAATTTTGGTGGAGCTCGATACGGGCCGTGGTATACTGGACAATATGGTACACAATATAGCGGGCAATATACTGGACAATATACTGGGTATTGGACAGGAGCTACAATTCAAAATGATGGAAGCTCTAACGTTATAAACGCTTATAATCTTTATAAGAGAATTGGATAATATAATAGGATAAATTATGATATTTAGTGATGAAGTGGTTGAAGGAATTTGGACTAATTCTGAAAAAACCTCTATTGCAATTTTATTAAAAAACGCAAATGATGATGATACATATTCGATACAAACCTCTGTAGGAACAGAACATTGGGAAGAATTTTTCAAAAAATTTACTCCTAAAGAAATAGATGATTTCTCACATGCCCATTCTCAAAGAAAAATAATAAATCAAAAAAAAGAAGAAGAATCAGATAAAGCTCAAGATGATTTAAAAACATTATTTGATACAAAATTAAAAGCATTTGAAATATCAGAAGTGAAAGAGTCTAAAGATAAAATTCTTCGTTCCAAAATAAGAAAATCAACAAATCTTGTAGAATTAAATGCATGGGTTACTGTATTATTACTAAAATCAATCAGTGATCCAATTCATGGTCTTACTGAATGGGGAAATGTTCTCAAACCAGCAATTGAAGAAAATGAATAATGGATTTCTTGTTGTCGCTTCCAAAAATAAAAGATTTCTTACTGCGGCACAACTCCTCGCCGACAGCATAAAAGAATATACACAATATCCAATCACATTAGTTACTGACAATGAATGGATCTTAGATCCAGGAAATCATATATTTGACAATGTTATTGGTGGTGCTCCTAAAACAATCAGGGCTAAATTGTGGGCATTAACAAAAACCCCCTATGATATTACATGTTTTTTAGATGCTGATGTAGTTTGTTTATCAGACAATGCAAATAATGTATTTGAAGCACTTTGTGATAATGATATAGTTTTTACGAAAATTAGACCTTATTGTGCATCAGCATGTTGGTGGAACATTCATGAAGAAGAAAGACCTCATGGTGGTGCTTTTGTTTGGAAAAATAATAAAAAAATGAAAACATTTATGGAGGAATGGTGGAATAATTGGCAATGGAAGATGAAGCATAATTGGCATTCAAGATGGGATTTTAAATATGAGAAAGGTCCTGTTGAAATGTGGGATCAATTTCCATTACATTTAATGTTATGTGATAAAGAAGATGAATGGTACAGAAATGATATAAAATGGAATTGGTATTTTAATACAACAAAAAATGACGATTGTTTATGGAATTTTACAGCACCAGGATATGATTGTGAAATAGAAAATGTTAATTATTCAGATATTGTATTTTTAAGTTATCCCAAAGGAACAGGTTGGCATGATTGAAAAAGATATACCACAAGATATTTTAAAAATTTTAAAATTATTTGAACCTTTTATATTCGATTTTATTAAAAGTGATGGAAATATTGAAGATAGAAATAAAAGAGAAATAATTTCAAAAGAAGAGGCTATTTCTGATGAATATTTGTTTAATATAATGGAAGGTGATTCAGGCTCTGGCGGGCCTACACATATATTATCAAATGATTTTGGTCTGGAAGCTTCTGAACCTCATGAAGAACTTTTAAAATTGTCAACTAAATTAGCTTCCTTAGTGGGAGCAAGAAGAAGTCCTTTATGTCAACATTATCCTCCTGGTGGATATATTGCTTGGCATCATAATGCGAATATCCCAGGCAGAAATATAATATTTTCTTGGTCAGAAACGGGTGCAGGTATTTCTAGAATTTATGGCGATTCAAAAGAAATTGAAGAATATCAAGATACTGCAGGATGGAATATTAAATCTTTGAAAATTGTTAGTCATTTAGATCATGTTGAAGAAAATAAAGAATATGCTTGGCATTGTGCGGGAACAAATTGTAATAGATTTTCAGTTGGATTTATGATGAATAATGATCTTCATGAAGATGTGGAATTTTGTAATGAAGTTTTAAAAGAGGATATAGGATTAGTTCATGAAAGTCCTAATGGTGTTTGGTATTAGATATATTTTTTAGTCCAAGGAACAGTAGAATATATTTCCCCCTTTTCTAGTCCGTCAGAATATCCTTTATTAAAAAGGGCTATTGGATAATCTAATTCTTGATAATTAGAATGACTAGCAGAATAATAAAAATGGTCTGGTATACGAATGGGATCAAGATATTTCATCCAAAGATATATATCAAATCCACCACATTTTTCAATATCTTCAAATTCAAATTCTTCCCATACTTTTAAACTGTTATTTGGTTTCCATCCTAATATAGAAGAGTTATAAGGAGTGCAACATTCTTTTTGTATCCTCCGTTTTTCAAAATCTTCCATATGCTCTCTCCATCTACTCCAACATGCACATAGATAGTTTTGTTGTTCAACCCAATCAAATAGTTTATCTATATTACCTTTAATGATAACATCTAAATCAAATGCTAATACAACTTCTTCTTCGAATTGTTCTATCATGGGGGAATGATATAAAACTTTAGTCCACCATTTGGGAAGAATTGGTTCATCAAATACTCGAAAGTTTATATTATATGTGGTATTTTCAAAAACCATTTTTTCTAGACGTTTTATATCTTTTACATTGTATTTGTCACCAACACATATACATGCGACTGCGTATTTAAACATACCAATGACCTATGGTCATATATCTTGTATATTTTGGAAAATCTAATCTACCTTTATATACCACATTTTTAATTTGATTTTTTTCAATTAATTCTTCAACATTATGAACACAATTGATATGTTCATCTAATCCAAAATAATCATTTGATTGTATAGCAACTACAGGATTTCCTTTAAAATAATGTTTCATTTTTATAATATCTTCCATATGTTCTCCTGAGGTATTAATGATTAAATCTCTACGTCTAATTTCTTTTCTTTCAAAAAAATCTCCGAAAATAGAAACCTCAAAGGGAAATTCAAAATGATTTAGATATTGTGCTAATATTTTTTTACATAATTCATCTTTTTCATAAAAGTCTATTTTTTTTATTTCTAATTTAGAATGTAACAAATCTATTAATGGACAACCAAACCATCCACCAATAATTTCAATATATAAAGATGATTCGGGGTATGGGTCAGTATTACCTTCACTATTGACCAAAGGCAAATGTTGTGTATATCCTAAAATAGTTGGCGTTCCGTCTGAAATAACTTCAAGATATAAATCTTTTCCTTTGGGTAATTTGTCAACTAACCATTGTTTTGAAGATAATTGTCCATGTGATAAAGAATCTTGATAACTTTCTAAACTACCAACCTGATTGTTTATTATCCATTGTTCTATTTTATGATATGGTAATTTATTAATTTTTTTTGTGGTATCACTTACATGTTTTTTATTTTTTCCAATATTTGTTTTATATTTTCCAATAGTTTTTCTAACATCATTTTTTAATTTTCCAATAGTTTTTCTAATATTTCCTGCAGAATCTCTAATTTCTTGATTTTTCTTTTCAATATTATCTTCAAATTTTTTTAATTTTTCTATAGTTGATTGCATCCTACCACCAAATAATAATTATGTTTACCTTTTATTTCAGTTTTATAATGAATTGTTGTTAATTGATTTTGATCTATAATTTGTTGACAACTATTTATCGGATTAATACAAGATAGATGTGGATTATCAGAACCAACTAAAACAAACTTTCCTGAGAACTTTCTACCAACAGGATAACATGTTTCACAATATTTATTTACAATTATACCGTCTTCTATTTTAACATCATCAAATATGACATCTTTATTAATAACATTCTTTGTTATTAATTTATTAATTTTGCATACCATAGGATCTATATCATAATAATAGCACTTATAACCGAATAATTCAAAATCATCCACTTCTATATGACAGAACCAACTACATAAAAAATGTACGGGCTCTTCTTCATAATGTATCATGATTTCGTCAAATACTCGCCATGATATTTTTTGAACATCTTTATTATTAGAATATTCAATTAAATATTTAAATTTTTTATGTTTTGTTTTTAATAAAGTTTCATAAGATGACATTATAACTTTCCCATAATTCTTTTGCCCATCCTTGTGCATCATGCAATTCTACATGTTGTTCATGTTCTTTTGCCCATGCTTTATGTGAAGTATTGAATAGACATATTTTATAACGTTTTTTATATTCTTTTGGAGTCATATCATTTGGAAATTTTGCACCTATATTGTAATTATAGGCAGTGGTTGGAGGCCAGAAATCTACCATTTTTTTGCGATGACATTGATAAAATATGAGTTTATCGAAAGATGGATATGAAAAGAATGCTTCCTTTTTTGTTTTTAATAAATTTTCATACATTTCATATCCAGCATCATTATCCCAAGCAACAAATGAAGAATTTATAGGAGTTGTTAAATATCCATAATTTAATTTTGAGGCCAATGAATCTCTCCAATAATTCCAAATAAATTTTGGTTTTGGATGATTTTTGTGTATGTATTTTGTTATGTTATTTTGAATCAATATATCTAAATCAAACCATGCCTTTTTACCTGACATGTTAGCATAATCTCCAAAATAACACATTTTTTCTGAAGTGAAAATTTGAGTTCTTGGAAATTCATCGAATGTTGTAGGAATTGGTTTTATTTCAATATCTTTATTTAATCCTTTAGAATTTTCTGTTAAACAATGAAAATTAAAAGAATTATTATAGTGTATTTTTAAAGAATTGAATAATCGATTCACATATTTTGGAGGATATTTATTTCCCCACTTCAAACAAAAAAAATTAGTCATATTTTAATAGCATAAATAAAAGTATATGATTATTAATATTTAGTGAGACAATTATGGACTATCCTTCCCCCACTTTTTGCGCATTGCCGTGGATACATTTATCAACAAGACCCAACGGACATATGAGAGTATGTTGTACTGCGAATGCGTCTGCTGTTCAAGATCCAAATTCTTCCATAAGAACAAAAGCAAATATAAGAAATGAAGATGGCCAATGTGCTAATTTAAATACCACTCGATTATTAGATGCGTGGAATAATGATTATATGAGGCGTACTAGATTGATGATGATGAAAGGTGAACGCCCCCCTCAATGTGAAAAATGTTTTAAAGAAGAAGATGCGGGCCATATTCCTAAAAGAGTTTGGGAAACTAATAAATGGGGAGAAATTTATGATTTAAATGAATTAGTAAAAAACACAAATGAAGATGGATCAGTTGCCCCCAAACTTAGATATATTGACTTACGAATGGGAAGTAAATGTCAATTGGCTTGTGTGATGTGTTCTCCAAATGATTCTTCTGGATGGAATAAAGAGTGGTTAGATTTTTATCCTAAAATAAAAAATGAAAGATTGAAAGATACTAGTCAATGGAAAAAAAATGAAGACGGCGGAACGTATAATTGGCATAAAATGAGTCCTCATTTTTGGGAAGATTTATATGAACAAATACCAAACATTTATCAATTATATTTTGCAGGAGGTGAATCAACTATTATTGACGAGCATTATACCTTACTTGAAAAAGTAATTGAAATGGGCTATGCTCCTAAAATTGAATTAAGATATAATTCAAATGGTATTGAATTACCAGATAAGTTATTTAAGTTGTGGAGTGAATTTAAACATGTAATATTTCATTTTTCAATAGATAGTTGGGGAAAGTATAATGATTATATTCGCTATCCTAGTAGATGGAAAATTATTGAAAAGAATTTAAAATTAATGGATCAGACTGATGATAATATTACAGTAACAACCGCAACAACTATTATGGCATTGAGTATTAATTATCTTCCAGAATTTATATCTTGGAAAGTTCAGCAAGGATATAAGAAAATAAATAAATGGCCTGGGGGAGCAGGAATGATCAATTGTCATTTGGCATATTGGCCACCACAATTAAATGTTAAAATAATACCAAAAGAATTAAAATATAAAATTAGAGAGAAATATGAAGAAGAGTTTTTCCCTTGGATGGAAGATAATTGGAAATTATGTACCGGTGTAGAAAATATAGAATTTGATGATTGGGCAAATTCATCCTATGGAATTAAAAGATATGAAGGACTATTAAATTTCATGGATGATGAAGATTGGTCTGAAAGACTTCCCGAATTTCAAGAATATATTTCACATTTAAATAGATTAAGACCACATAAACAATTTGAAAAAGTTTTTCCAGAATTATGTATAGATATGATGAAATAAAAAGTGTTCATATTGAACCTACTCAGGGATGTAATGCCGCTTGCCCCCAATGTGACCGTAATATAAATGGTGGTAAAGATAATCCCTATCTCACAAATGCAATGTTAAGTTCTATGGATTATTATGAAATGTTTCCTTGGCATTTTGTAGAACAGTTGGACTCTATGTATATGTGTGGTAATTTAGGTGATCCATGCATAAGCAATTATGCAATCGAGGGATTTAGATCTTTTAGAAATGCTAATCCCAATATGTGGTTAGGTATGAATACCAATGGAGGCGCTAAACCAGAATATTTTTGGGAAGATTTAGCAGATATAGATGTAGTTGTAACATTTAGTATAGATGGTTTAGAGGATACTAATCATTTATATAGGCAAAAAGTTAAATGGGAAAGAGTAATGGAGAATGCCAAAGCGTTTATTGATCGAGGTGGTCATGCTAAATGGGATTTTATAGTGTTTAAACATAATGAACATCAGGTAGATGAGGCAAGACAATTGGCGATGGATATGGGCTTTGAAAAATTTCAAGTCAAAAAAACAGGACGTTTCTTTTCGACTGTTCAACATAAAGGTAAAGACGCCCATCAAGCAACAAATCGAAAAGGCGAAAATACTCAGAAGTTAGAAAAACCCAGTTTAGAGTTTGTTAATGTTGCACTAAAAAAAGAAAAAGATTTAGTTGCTGAACATGGTAGTATGGATGCATATTATGATACAACACCTATTAATTGTAAAGCAATAGATAAGAAGGAAATATTTGTTACGGCAGAAGGACATGTGTTTCCTTGTTGTTGGACAGCGGGACAACAATATAAATGGTATTGGAAACCCCGCGAAGCACCTATTTGGAAATTAATAGGAGATTATGAAAATATCAGTCTCAGAAAACATACTATAAAAGAAATAGTTAACGGCCCGTTTTTCAAAGCCATAGAAGACTCTTGGTCATGTTCCAGTGTTAAAGATGGAAAACTTAAAGTTTGCGCTAACAAATGTGGAATAGGATTTGATGCATATAATGAACAATTTTTATAATGTGGAATAAAAATACCATAGAATGGATTGATATAGAACTTACTAGTTTTTGTAATATTAAATGTCCAGGATGTCTTCGTCAAGAAATGCATGATAAAGTTGGACCATTACTTAATAAGTCTTATATTAAATTTGAAGATTTAAAAAAATGGATTCCGAAAGGATATTTACCCAATTTGAAAATTATAAATTTTTGTGGATCAGTCGATGAACCCACTACTCATCCGGAATTTATAGACATAGTAGATTATTTTTTAGATTTTTCAGATGTTAATGTTGCTACTAATGGATCTACTCGAACTATTAAATTCTGGGAAGATCTGGGTAGAAGAAAGTTATCTGTATTTTTTGGTCTTGATGGAACAGATCAAAAATCATTGGAAAAATATAGAATTGGATCTAATTTTAAAAAGGTGCAGGAAAATTATAGAGCATTTATAGGTGCGGGCGGCAATGCAACATGGCAATTTATTGTATTTGATCATAATGAACATTTAATAAAGGAGGCAGAGAATATGTCTAAAGTTGAAGGATTTAAAAGATTTAGAAAAATATATTCACATAGAACAGGTAGTGGAGAAGTGAAATGAGTGAAGAACATCTAAATGCCAATAATGCTAAGTTTAAATTAGGAAAAGATTTCAAAACTAAAGGATTTTGTTTAGAATGGGAAGATGATATTTTACCTAAATGCCCTATTAAAGATGGTTCAGAAGAAAAGATTTCTAAAATTAGTCAAAGAATTGATAATGGAGAATTTGATTTAACAAATTTTAATGTTCATGATACAGAATTGACTCATTTTATAGGATATTTACAAAATCATGATTTTACAGAAAAACAAATTATACCATTTTTGCATACATCTTGGCATAGACGTAATGGCGATTATCTTTATATGGGGCAAGATAATAAAGAGCGATATGATAAATTTCAAAATTCCAGTTACGGCAAATATGTACTGGATATGTGTGGATATACAGAACAATTTGAGAAAATTAAAATGATTCATGATGGCCAGGATTGGCCATATACATTATCAAAAAAACAAATAAATTATTTACAGACTGAATGTGAAGAAGTGCCTTGGTATAGACATAATAGTTGGGGATTTAGGTCTGATGAATTTGATTTTGACAATAAAGGTGATAGTATTTTAATATTAGGATGTAGTTATGTTTATGGTATAGGTTTAGCAGAAAAAGATCGTTTTTCTAATATACTTAGTAAAACTTTGGGATTAAAAAACTATAATGTAGGTTTATCAGGAGGTAGTCATGATCAAGCATATCTTTTTAGTCAATATTTAATACCTCTTTTAAAACCGAAACATGTAGTATTTTTAGGTCCTAATATTACTCGTACTTTTCATTTTAATGAAAATTTATTTAAATATCTTATATTAAAGGGTTTTGAATCTAATTGGAAATTGGCGCTCCAGAAAGAGCCTTACTGGTGGGAAGATGTTTCTTTTATTCAACATAAAACTGAATATACTGACTTATTTGAATTTGATATTTGTACAAATCCGTTCGGATCTCATCAGGGTGAAGAGGGGGATATATATTTTGATCAATATGTAAAACAATTGGTTAATCATATGTCCAGAAATATATATATGAATAAATTAAATGCATCAAGAAATATTAATGCTGTTAAAGGTGTTTGTTATGAAAATAAGGCTTCCTTTCATTATTTTTTGGCTGATGATTATGAGATACCTTTTAATAAAGTAGATGCACAGATAAATGTTACATCAATTAGTGAGATGGCAGAAATGATAGAGAATTTTGTTGAAGATGGAAAACAGGCTACGAGAGAACAAGTAATTGAATACATTGAAAAAAATAAACTTCCTTCTGCTTATGATGATTATGCAAGAGATTTAAGTCATCCTGGAAAAAAGTCAAATCAATGGCTAGCAGATTATTTTTTGGATAGTATAAAGAAAGTAATATGATAGAATGTAAATATGGAAATCAAAAAAGAATATTTATAAATCATGTTGGTGAATTAATACCGTGTTGTTATGTAAATGCTGAATCATTAAATATGGCGGCTGGACATCCCCCAAAAACATTGTTTGGTGAATTTAATGCAAAATATAATAATAGTTTGTATAGTCAAACAATACAAGAAATATTAGATGGCCCGTTATTTAATGGTATTATAAATTCATGGAGTTCAGATGAGCCTGTTAAAAAATGTAAACAGACATGTGAATTAAAAAATAGAGACACTTTTATAGATAAAAAAAATGAATAAAGAATATAGTTACGCAATAGATAATTGTGCATTGCCGTGGTTAATGCTTGACTTTCAATTTCGTTGGGAAGACATTTTACATGAAGTTGAACAATTAGATGAATGGATACCATATAGAGAAAGTAGTGGAAAGAATTGGTCTAGTTTAGCATTACATGGAATTAGTGGTGAATTCGGCAGTGTTTATCATGAAGAATTAGAACATGTTAGATATGATTGGACAAGTATAGCGGATAAATGTCCAAAAACAAAAGACTTTTTACAAAACCACGCGGGAATAATATCTCATGAAAGAACAAGATTTATGAAAATTGATCCAGGAGGTTCAATTTTTTTACATAATGATAGAGATATTGAAGACCAACCACTTACCCTTGATATAATGGGTCCAAGTATCCTGCATTTCTCTATTCAACATCCAAAAGGTTGTGATTTTCATGTATCAGGATGGGGCAATATCCCAATTGATAATGGATCTACGTGGCTTTTTTCTAATGTATGGAACCATGAGTGTATTAATAATAGTGATAAGCCACGTTATCATATTCTT
>Ga0206685_10000229_pt1 | contig 17703 bp, 41 predicted proteins | sample M220012015metaG_FD_161049 | JGI IMG/M metagenome (GOLD analysis project Ga0206685, IMG submission 161049) | Ammonia-oxidizing marine archaeal communities from Monterey Bay, California, United States - M2 200m 12015 | ecosystem: Environmental > Aquatic > Marine > Intertidal zone | place: USA...
TGGGACGGGTGTTCCGTCCCCCGCATATTTTGAACATTTTTAAAAGGAGGTAACATGAACGATTTTCACGAAATCACTGTCTTGCGTCTCATAGCCAGTATTCTCCAAGCCGTTGCGATAGTAACTATAGGCGTATCGCTCACTTGGGCAGGCTTTGAATGGACCAGTAAGCCCAAAGAAGGCTGGACCATTCTGGCAAGAATTGGAGCCGGTCTTATCTGGTTCCTTCTGCTGGCAAGTTACGCCTATGTTGTCTTTTGTGCAGATGCGTACTTCCCAGATCTCACGGAGTTGGAACCCGCCAGTACCTACAAGGTCTAAACAATCGGGGGAGCCGAAAGGCTCCCCCTACTACTCTCATTGGATAAAAAAATGAGTGGCGTCCCGACACGCGGGGACTGAGGTGCATGTGAGCTTCTAAGTAAAGGCAGAAGCTATAGTTACAAATGTTTATTATAATGCTCCAATTTGTTGCAAAGCTAACTTTTACCCCCAAACTAATGGTCGGTGAGGGGAACGAAACCCTCACAGCGGAAATCGTTTCTTTAGTTTGGAGGTATTGTCATGACCAGTACTCTTGAGAAGCTCCGGTGTTGGATCGTCAAAAATGGTTGCGATCTTTACTACAGGCCCAACCAGTTTGATATCGACTACCACGGCTTGGAAGGCTTCATCCGTAAGGACGGGACCGTCCTGTTCTCTGAAGTTAAGATCGGAAGACCTGCGTTGCTCTGTCGCACAGATTCGGAGGGGAACGAAACCGCTAAGATTTCGCTAACCTTCTCCGGTATCGTCAAGCGTCATAAATCCGCTGGTAGGCAGTACGGGCTGGAGGTTGACCAGATCACCCAGATCGTCGGTCAAGACGGATAAGGTTAAGCGGGGGACGGCGGTCCCGTCCCCCGCACATTTTACATAGAAGGAGGCACAAACTATGGGACTTTAGATCTACAACACCTTCCAACCCTTGAAGGTAGCAAATTAAAGGGAGCTAGGTTAGCCGGGGGGGCCAAGCTTTAAACATAAAACCCCCGGCGGTCGTTTTACCCTAACGCTCATGAAAATGAGTGGCCGCAGGACACGCGGGGACTGAGGTGCATGTACGGCCCAGAACGAAGGCAGAAGCCGGTGCTAAGCCCTTACGCTAACATAAGTTACGTCCAAATCGTTATAATTGTTGTGAAAGTAACATTAGGCCCCATGATTACCTTTGTAGCCAGTCGAGCGGCTGGCAAAGCAAACAAGGTTTTTCAGACAGGAGGATGCCATGGCTCAATGGACTAATTATCAGGATTCGATTCTTTCCGAAGGTAAGGTAGTTCGCTATAAGCCCGAAGCTTACCTAATCAGCGAGGATAGGATTCCTGCCAAATGGTTGAACAAAGATGGCACGGTTTTGCTGGAAATCGTTAATCCAAAAACCTGCGTCTCAATAACGGTCTACGAGGAAGATGGTAAGTATGTGCAGAAGCTGCGCAGTTACATCGACGCTCGTATCGTTCGGCGTGGTCCAGACTCCGAAGTTATTGAGTTCCTCAGAAGTTCTGGAATCGTCGAGTTCCACGGGGTAGAGAAGGCTACCATCGAATAGTCGGAATCAACGGGGGAGCCAATTGGCTCCCCCAATCTTTCTCAACTCCAAACGGAAACAACGCTTATAGAAATGAGTGGCGTCCCGACACGCGGGGACTGAGGTGCATGTGCGGCTCTAAGTAAAGGCAGTTGCTATACTTACAAATCTTTATAATAATCCTCCTATTTGTTGCGAAGGTAACCTTTAGCCCCATAATGGTGGAGTAAGGGAAGCGGAGAAGCTTCCCACGGAAACAAGGTTTTTCAGAAGGGAGGCTCAAAATGCCCAAGACTGAAACTACTGTTAGGGATGAAGTTGTCGAGCGGATTCAACATGAGAATCAATGCTCTGTTAGCGTAACCCGTGGTCAGCGTGGCACTTACGGGTGGGATATCAAGGTATACGATGAAGACCCTGCTATTGCAGCAGGCAAGGCTGTAGCGGTAGATACGCTTCTCCGTGAAGCGTACAAGGATGCGTAAGTAGTTACAGGGGGAGCCTTTAGGCTCCCCCTAATTGATTTTCTGATTGTCCGTGAAGAGAGCTAAAGCTAGGGCTCATACCTCTTTTCCATGGATACCAAAGTAGCGGACAATCAGTTTTTGATGAGCGGATAGTTTAATTGGCAAAACATGGGGCTCATAATCCCAAGATGGATGGTTCGAATCCTCCTCTACTCACCATTTTTAAAATACATAAACCTATACGGGGACAACGCTTACGAAAGTGAGTGGCCGGAGGACACGCGGGGACCGAGGTGCATGTGCAGCTACGACGAAAGGCATAAGTCGTTACGCCACAGTAACTTACACCAAATCGTTATAATTGTTGCAAAGCTAACTTTTACCCCCATGATAAGGTTCGGTGAGGGGAACAACCCTTCACGGCGGAAACAAGGTTTTTCAGATAGGAGGTTTAGGATGAAGAAACTCAAACAATACCAGTACGAGCATCTGGAGGTCGGTAGGCGTGTCCGATATCAGGTTCCCAAGCGGAAGATTGTCAGCGACCCTTCGGCCTGTATGGGGGAGTTTTCACCTGATATGGTGAACAAAGACGGCACGGTTTTGCTGGAGATTACTCCAGATAGTACCGTCCACCCTAACGCCCTCCGGGCAGGTAGTATCGCCGTTTGTACTTATCTGAACGGGTATGAAGATGATGCCCGTGTCGTAGAATTCACCATCTTTTTCAATGCAAAGATGGTACGCAAGGGATTCCACACCGAAAACTTGCGACTTATAAGGGCTGAAAATATCGTTGGTTTTCCCGACGATCCCACCTACTGAGGAACCTACGGGGTGTCGGATTTTCCGACACCCCGGCTTTTCCACTAAAAATAAAAATAAAAAATAAAAAATAAAAAATGGGGGAGAGATCCGCAGTCAATCGCTCCCGCGATTGATTGTTGTTTTGTACACAATAGTCGTAAAAAAGGCGGTTGCTTGACTTACAGCAAAAACCTAACTTTTGTTGCAAAGCTTATATCTGCCCCCATACTACCTTTGTAGCCAGTTGAGACTGGCAGCGGAAATCGAACTACTTTAATAGGAGGTATTACCATGCCCAAGACAGCCGAAACGACCATCAAGGATGATGTTGTTGAGCGTATCCAGCATGAAAACCAGTGTTCTGTGAGCATCACTAGAGGCCAGCGGGGTACCGTTGGATGGGACATCAAGGTTTACGATGAAGACCCTGCAATTGCAGCGGGGAAAGCCGTAGCCGTGGATGCAGAACTCCGCAAGGTTTTTGACTGAACAACCATTTCCGCTTTAGGTGGGGCAGCCGAGCAAGACCGGCTGCCCCACCTATTTTTCAAAAATCAAAGAAATGGGGGAGAAATGCGCAGTCAATCGCGGCAGCGATTGAGTGGAGGTTTGTCCCGCACATGAGAGTCGTAAAAAAGGCGGTTGCTTGACTTACAGTAAAACTCTAACTTTTGTTGCGAAGTTTATATTTACCCCCATACTACCTTTGTAGCCAGTTGAGACTGGCAGCGGAAATTTCACTACTCTAAAAGGAGGTTTACCATGACCAACAGCGAAACCGGACGGGTCGAATTTAGCGACTACAAGGGCCATCCCATCATCAACTTGTTCATCGGCAATGAAACCCAGTCGTTTAATTTCGGACTCCGCAAGGCCGAAAAGGTGCTGGCGAACATCGACGAAATCAGGGAGTTTGTCGATAAGCATCGGAATCCCCCCTCTGATGCAGGTTACGAGGAAGGACCATCAGGGGAGGGGTCCATCCCCCCCGCTTCCGAAATGCCGTAAAATCTGAAACCTTGTGCCCTCGCTGGCTATAGCCAGCGGGGGCTTTTTTTGTGCCTATACGAAAATCCTTGTTTTTTTGTGCACAAAAAAACAACGAAATGCACAGGCTGTTCATAAGTAAGGCAGGCATTAGACTTACATAAATAAGGTTATTTTTATAAAGTAGGTTGCAAACCTGACGGAAGCCCCCATACTATTGGGGTAACGGAATTCAACTTTTAACACTTGTCCACAGGAGGAATTATGAGAAAAGAAAAAGAATATGTACCGTGGCGTAGTAGCAACGGCAAAACCATCGTTGAGTGCTTAGAGTCAAAGGATGTCACTGCCTTAAAGGAATTCTCTAACAGGACTCCCAAGGTTGAGATAGTAAGCTGCTCATTTTGGTTCGAGGTAGACATCGACGGGAAGCCTGTAAAATTTCACAAAGACCCCGTACGGTTCTGGAACAAAGATGATGCCCAAGATTTCGTCGATATCCAGATGATGATGGTCGCAAGCTTTAAGAAAATGGAGGTATAGAGATGAAAGATAAAACATGCGAGGAACGGATTGATGCAGAACTCAAAAGGGAACTGGAAACCCTAAAGGGTTACGGAAACGATTTTGACGCTCTCGACGCTCATGCCTTGTGCTTTGATTATGTCGAGGCTGGAACATTTGAGGACCAAGATGAGCCATATTTCCGCTGGCAGATTTCTTGGGGAGGCCCATCGGATGAGTTTCGGTTCTTTGTCCAGAATGGCGATGAGCTTGAACGGGTCGAGTATTGGTTTCTTGACTGGTTCGATGGGGCTTGTCGGAAAATCGATGAAGAGGTCATAAATGATATCTGGGAATCATACCTCTTGACCTACGCTCAGGACATGATGGCCCCGCCAACGGAGCCAACCCCGTTCTGGAAATTTCAATAATCCCGGTGGACGGGTAACCCCTTCAGTTCTAAGAACTGAGGGGGTTTTTTTGTGCCTATACGAAAATCGTTGTTTTTTTGTGCACAAAAAAACAAGGAAATGCACAAGCCGTTCGTAAAAAAGGCGGTTGCTGGACTTACATTATTTTTATAAAGTTTGTTGCGAAGTATAGGCGTACCCCCATAATACAGGGGTAACGGAAGTCAACTTACTTAAGCAAGGAGGAAACTATGTGTTTACAAGACGATTTCAATAAAGCGATTGAGGATGCCGTTCCCGCAATATCTCATTTTGTAAGCCTTTATGTGGATGTCCCGTTCTACGGGGGGCCAGAGGAAGGCGGATGGTGGGGCGAGGATAGGAAACTGGTTTGCTACAAAGAGTACCCAACCGAAGCACAGGCTAAAGCTGCTGTAGCTGCTGTAGCTAATGTAGCAGAAAGTAGAAGTGCAGAAGCCAAACGGAATTGGGGTGAACATTGTTCACGGCAGGTAGATTGGTGCGAGGAACGGGGATTAGACCCGGATTACCTTGCCGAAACTTCCGGCCCGGATAGGTACTTTGTAGAACTGGAAGAAAACTTAGGCAGCATGGAATACAAGGGCTGCCGTCATTACGAATAATCCGGTGGACGGGTAACCCCGCTAGTTCTAAGAACTGGCGGGGTTTTTTTGTGCCTTCGCGAAAAGTCTGCTTTTTTGTGCTCAAAAAAGCAGCGATTTTGCACAACCTGTTCGTAAGTAAGGCCAGTGCTGGACTTACATAAATAAGGTTATTTTTATAAAGTAGGTTGCAAACCTGACGGAAGCCCCCATACTATTGGGGTAACGGAATTCAACTTACTTAAGCAAGGAGGCGAAAATGAAAGAACCCGAATACTGCGTTATATGCCATGAGGAAACTTGTGAGGATTATGATTCCTGCCGAATCGAGTGGTTAGCTCAATGTGAACAGGACCATAAAGACTTTGTAGCCGATATGGAAGATTCTGAAATTGGCAGAAGGATGGCGGGAGAACCTGAGATTACAAAAGTAATCGGCCATGTAAGAGAGGAACCGTCTTTTCCGAAGGTACAACTTAGAAGGAGGAACAAATGAACGAATATTTTGATTATGATTATGAACCTGATTATGCAGACTTGGCATGGGAACCGCCCGAAAGCGGATATTGTGCCTGTTGCGGTGAAGAAGCAGATGCCAAAGTCATAGACGAGGGAATAGGTGTCTATGAATATGGAAGTGAACGGGCAGTAGATGTCCAACTTGTAACAGTTAGTGACTGTTGCGAAGATGAGCTTCTCAAAGAACCCCCAGAACAGGAGGATAAAGATGAAGAATGATAACCCTAAAAAAGAATGGATTGAGCGTTTAGATAATCCTGAACTTTCAGAATCTGAACAATTCGACCTTGGAATGGAAGCTGATTTTAATATGGGATCGGACCATATGATGGCTATCCGTGAACAGGAAGATTGCAGTCCTACTTTAGAAGAAATTGAGGCCGAAGTTATGGAAGATGAAAAGAATGAAAAAGTGAACTTCGTTCAGGCAGCTACCCCAGAAGAATTCTTCGCTCATGTTAAAAAGGTGAAAGAGGAATTTAAGAAAGAAAAAGAGAAACCGCAAGACTCCGATAGGAGTTGATTTCCGCTCCCCCGATACCAGCCTCGCTTCTGGTATCGGGGCTTTTTTTTGCCTATACGAAAATCGTTGTTTTTTTGTGCACAAAAAAACAACGAAATTGCACACCTCGTTCGTAAGTAAGGCGCGTGTTGGACTTACATTATTTTTATAAAGTATGTTGCGAAGCTGATAAATAGCCCCATACTATTGGGGTAACGGAAGTCAGTAAACTTAACTTTGGAAGGAGGAAACAATGAAAGAACTTATCAATGTAGTCATCACTGTGGAGAACGAGGAACAGAAGGAAACCATCTTACAGGTTTTAGAATCTGCTGAAATGGAAGAAATCGATTTCTCGTTCGGTTGCCGAATTACCCATGTGAACCTAAGCGATTATCTGGAGTCCAACAATGCCAGATAAAGAACCTCAATATCTGGTAGTGCTTAGCGGTGGGGGCGGTTTAATCGACGGGCATAGATTCTTCGGACCCTATAGCAGTTATGTCGAAGCCTGTGAAGAAGCCAAAACAGCGAAGGAAAAATGGGAAATTGTTTCTCTCCATCCTCCGTTCTGGAATTGTGAAGATAATAAATGGAGGTACGAATATGCCTGAAGTACGCAGAACAATTAAAATTGGTGATACCGTCCGATGGCGTGGCGGTTGGGGTACAGACCCTGCAAAAGATGTGAAGGTAAAAGGGATGTTGCTAACAACCCGCCCAAGAGAAAAGCACGATGGTGTTAAGGTTAAAGAGGTAGACATCAATAATGATGTCGGAGGAAACATGGTCTGCTTTGACCTCGACAATGGGCATTGGGCTTATAGTGAGCAGATTGAAGGTCGAGTTCTCGATAGTGGGACAGTAGTGATTCCAGTTCGAACAGGTGGATGGCCTAAACGACAGGACGCAGAACTCAAAAGAGACTTACGGAAGTCTCTAATTCGACTCGACTATTGGGAAGCCGAAGCCGTATCGGTCTGCCTGAAAGAATGGTACGACCAATGTGGACCTATCGAAGACCTAGACGGTAACAAGGTAGGACTCACAAAAGAACGGTACGAGTTGCTGATTGAAAAACTAGACCGCTTACTTGATTTAGAATACTGAACTTCTAAACAGCCAGCCCCGGACAACTCCTTCTGTCCGGGGCTGTTTTTTTGTTAACAAAAAAACAGAGATTTTGCACAACCGGTTTGTAAGTAAGGCAGGTGCTGGACTTACATAAATAAAGTTATTTTTATAAAGTAGGTTGCGAAGTATACGGTTACCCCCATAATACAGGGGTAACGGAATTCAACTATTCAAAGCAAAGAGAAAAAGGAGGATGACATGACTAATTGGGAATCTATGGGAAATTTCAGAACCCGTATCGCTAAAGAGAATGAAGTGAAAACCTTTGTTGGCGAATTTAAGAAACGGGGATACGAAATCAGGGAAAACGGTAGTGATTTCTTTGAGGTATTTGACGAGCCTGTCCCTGCAAAAGATATGGCGGGAGGCGTGGCTTGGGAAGGCTACTCAAAAGATAGCCCTATCTTTACTGCGATATGTATAGATTGCAGAACTCAAAACTGGGTAATCAGGTTTCACACTGCGTACTTTAATTGGGACGATATTGATGGAGACAACTGGACTCCAGAAGATTTAGTCCCTCAAAAATAAATTTCTCTTCGCTTATGTTGAAGGCAACAGCGACAAGCATTACCTCTTAGTAGCGGTTCTGGTAGGGGTCTTCGGATACTCTATCTTAAATTGAACTGGCAAACGGGTTAGGGTGTTAAGTCTTGTATGAGCCTTCAATTTTAAGTTCAGCCCGTGGCTCCCCGCCATGGGCTGTTTTTTTGTGCCCATCGAAAAATCTCTGTTTTTTTGTGAACAAAAAAACAGAGAAATTGCACAACCGGTTTGTAAAAAAGGCGCGGGCTACACTTACAACTAAATCTAATTTTTGTTGCAAAGGTAACGAATACCCCCATAATACAGGGGTAACGGAATTCAATTAACCAAGGAGGTGAAAAATGAAAACGAAACAATTCAGTGACCTAATCACTAAAGATAGTCACAAGATAAACAAGAACCAGAAAAAGGGATTCTTAACAGGGGTGATGTACTTGTCACCTGCTAATGAATCCGACCATCAAATGTGTTTCGACCATACCGATGGATGCGAGACTCTTTGTTTAGGTTGTACTTCTGGAAAGATGCGTTTTGACTCGGCGAAAAACGCCCGAATAAATAGAACAGACTTGTTCTTTGATGACCGTGAATATTTTCTGGAATTGATGGATAAGGAATTAGCATCGATAGAGCGTAAAGCCGAGAGAGAAGGATTCACCCCCAGCTTTCGCCCTAATGGCTGCAGTGACTGGCCTTGGGAAAACGATGCTGCTCACCTTATGCAGAAATATTCATTCCCATGGTATGACTACACAAAAAGCTTCACCCGTATGAAAAGGTATCTCGATGGCAAGTTACCTTCCAATTACCATCTTCTGTTTTCTATGTCTGAGGATGAACAGAATCAAAAAGACTGCGTCAAAGTCTTGAATCGTGGTGGCAATGTGGCGGTAGTGTTCTGGCCCCATGTTCCCGATACTTTTAAAATCTCAAACTCGAGGAAAGATTATAAAGTTAACGACGGGGATGTCGATGACCTAAGATGGCTTGATGAACCTTCTACCATTGTCGGGCTTATTGCAAAAGGATGGGAAGCTCGAAAAGACACGAGCGGGTTCATCCAGCAAATGGCTTAAACCTGAAAAGTAAACCAGCCTGTGGCTCAGCCACGGGCTGGTATTCTGTATGTCAGAATACCAGAAATTTGCACAACCGCTCCGTAAGTAAGGCGCGGGTTAGACTTACATAAATAAGATTATTTTCCTAAAGTAAGTTGCGAAACCCACGGCTACCCCCATACTAAGGGCTGGAAGGAATCGGGTAGGCATACCTGATTGCCGAAACCTGTAAATCTCTGGCTGAGAGGGACAGGTGCTATCGAAAAGAATGGCTGTGTTGAGAATCGTGAAGCTGGTAACAGTGTTGAAGCGATTTGAGCAGACACCTCAAGCTCGTGCCATAAGGCACGATATTCCAATGCCCGAATGGGTGAGGCGAGGCGGTAGGCTGGCGGAAGACACTCTCAGAGTGGAACCATGTGAGCAGCGTGAAGACGAAACCTCACCGGTGTACCTTCCTTTTTTTAACCCTTAAACAAAGAATGGAGGAATTCAATATGGGATTTGATGTATACGGTAGAGAACCGATTTTGACCTGTCCGAAGCCTGAAGCTGAAAACTATCAGGATATGACGGACGACGAAAAGCACGACTGGCACAGGAAAGTTCTGCGGCCTTGGACAGAAAAGAATCCGGGTGAATACTTCCGGGCTTCAATGTGGTCGTGGCGACCCCTTTGGGACATCATGTCGAAAACCTGCGACGGTATTCTGGATAAAGAGACTATGGATGCTCTCTGTTTCAACGACGGAGCAGGACCGGAAGACCAAGAAACCTGTACTGAAATGGCAGAAGCTATTGAGGATTGGCTTGAAGAATCCGACTGGATGGACAAGAGCGAATACAGCTTAGCTTCCAACTGCCGTGTAAAAAATGAAACTGGCGAGTTTGTTTCTATGTCTGAACTCGATGATGAAAAGGTTTGGCAAGAAACTCGAAGTGCTTACGGAATCGAGATAAGCCACATTATTGAGTTCTGCCGGTTCCTTCGGAAGTGCGGAGGATTTCAGGCATGGTAAACGAAGAAAAATACGGCCACATGACCACTCTTGAAAAGTTGGAGTGGCTTCACACTGAGATTCAGAACGCCCAAGGATTCAGTAGTAACTCTGAATACCTCATGGACGCTTTGGATATGGTTGAAGAAATGAGAGATGAATATCTCTACGGAACTTAAAACTAAACCAGCCTGTGGCTCAGCCACGGGCTGGTATTCTGTATGTCAGAATACCAGAAATTTGCACAACCGCCGCGTAAGTAAGGCGGGTGCTATACTTACAGCATAAACATTATTTTTATTAAGTTTGTTGCGGAACCCACGACTGCCCCCATAATACAGGGGTAACGGAATTACTAACTACACTCTTTTGGAGGAAGACTAATGCAAACCACACACCCTATCGGACTGACTGAATTTATAGGGCTGGCTGATACCCACGGTATCGAAAGTTTTAAGAGAAGAAAAGATGCTGACGCTCGTTTCGAGACTCTTATAGCTATTCGTGCCGAAACCAACCGCCAGCGACATGCCGTTTGTTTTCAGGCGTTACTTACCGAGGCAGGTGAGAAAGAAGTAAACGCCCAAATAGAAGCGGGTGATTTTATAGAAGCCTTGAATGTTCTCAGGGCTGTAGCTTTGGCTCTTGTGTGTGAAGAAGGATGGGAGAAGTCTTGGAAGCTAATTCCTAATCCTGAACTCGACCCTTGGTGGAGAGCCGACGATAACGATAACAATAACGATAACAATAAGGAGGAAGAAAATGATTAAGTATCCAGAAGTACAATTTCAATTAGTAGGCATTGACGGTAATGCCTTTTCAATTCTGGGGAAGGCCCAAAGGGAAGCTCGTAGAGCAGGTCTTTCCAAAGAGCAGATTGAAGAGTATATCAACGAAGCAACGAGTGGTGATTACAATAATGTAATCTCAACCACTATGAAGTTCTTTGATTGTTCCGGTCAGGACGAATGTGGCTGGAACGAAGACGAAGACGACTACGAGGATATGTTCGATGATGAGGACGACGATGAGTAATACAGCAGTTGATTCTTTAAGTTTAGAACTAACCCTAAACGACATTCTGAAAGATGAGGGCTACCTTGCATTAGAGATATGTAACATGGTAAGCGAGATGCTGTCGAAGGAACTGCCCAAGTACTTTGTTATTCTGGATAAGGAGGAACCAAATGACTGTTAAAGATAAGAACAGAACTCTGACGGATGATATTGCAGTAGTAGACACCATCATCATGTTTATGAACAATGTCAGCTACGAAAAGGTTTTCAGCATCGCTTACGGCGAGACTGAGGACTACAAACATCACCAACGCTACAGAGAAGAGAAAATAGATGTCATTAAGAACAGGCATCTCGTTGGACTTTGGCCTATTCTCGATTGTGTTTGCCGACATCGGCTTCTCAAGGCTGCAATGGAAAAGTATCACGGCGAGTGTTATTCCGCTGCAACCCATAACGCCGAACACAGCGAGGAAGAACTGAATAGTGAATAATTGACTTCCTCCAAAGTCATGTAGCCCCCGTTAGTTTTAAGAACTGGCGGGGGCTTTTTTACGCCTATCCCAGAATCGTTGTTTATTTGTGCACAAATAAACAACGATTTTGCACACCCCGTTCGTAAATAAGGCGGTTGCTGGACTTACAACTATTAAAGTAAAATCTATAAAGTAGGTTGCGAAACTAAGGTTTACCCCCAGAATACAAAGGTAACGAAAGTCCTGCCTTTGAGTTCAGGGACTGAAATAAAAAAAAGACCTGTTTTAATTTGCAGAACGACTCGTTACCCTTATACTACTCTTAACGAATGACTTGGAAGTTTGATTTTTTTTAACCCTTTTGATAGGAGGTATTTCAATGACTGAAACAATTATGAAGGCTAGTAGCCAACTGTTTGGTCGTAAGAAAGATGAGAAGTTCGAGAATCTTTTGACTCTCCGTGAACATCTCAATCGCAGAACTAATGGTACTTTTGAAAAGACCGTAGACCTGCGTGATTTTTGTTACAACCACGATTTAGGAAAAATGTTCCTCGAACAGCGTAAAGCGTTTCAGGATACAGGACCACGGCACGACCTGAACGATTGGTCATTCCGTCAACTGTGTAAGCAGTTGTCTGCTCCAGCAGAATTTATCTCTAAACTGTCGCCCCAACTGGCATCGGATTGTATGCAGGAAGCGACTGTTCAGAGAGAAGCAGATTCCCGAAAAGGTAAATCTGTGTTCTATATGGACAAGGACGAATCGGGCGGGTCCGAAGGTACTATTCGAGCTATCACTACCGACAGGTATGTCAGAGTCTACGACAAAGAAGTTATGACTCAGGTAGAGAAGTACGGTTCGGGTATGACACCGCAGGGCTTGTATTCTGGTGAACGGGACATCTTTATGTTTATGACCAACGAAGAAATGAAAGTTGACATCAACGGCGAAGACCTTAACCGTGGTTTCATGGTTTGGAATTCAGAAGTCGGCTCTCGAACCTTCGGGGTAATGAGTTTCTATTACAGGACTATCTGCTCAAATCACATCGTCTGGGGTTGCCAGAATGTGAACGAGAGAGTCTCGAAACACATTGGTCAGGTCAGGGACATCTTCAATGAGTTGCCCTACTTTATCGAGTGGGCTTCTAATAACGACACCCTTATCAATGATGCGGATGCCGTTAAGAAGGCTCAGGAGATGCTTCTGGGTAAAGACCCTGTTGAGTGTGCTACTGTTCTCAGGAAGATGGGATGGGGCAAGAAAGTTGCCAACACCATCGTTCAGGAAGCAGAAGTAGACCACGAACGCCACGGCACTAAGGGTTCGCCCTATAGCGTCTGGGGAATCGTTCAGGGAGCTACCGCCAACAGTCAGAGACACGACAATCTCGAAGACCGTTTTGCGGAAGACCTCAAAATCTCGAAGCTGATGGACAGAGCTATCAAAGCTACCGCCTCCGCTTCCTAACCAAAAAACAGTTCTCCCCCGCTGGCAATTGCCAGCGGGGGTTTTTTTGTGCCCATACGAAAATCGTTGCTTTCTTGTGAACAAGAAAGCAATCAAATGCACAACCCCTGCATACAGAAGGCGTAGGCCTATCCCGCACAGTCGGCGCCGCGTAAAGGCAGAAGTATGTGCCTAAAAACCCACAGGTTTTGTTGTGTTAAGGAACCTTAGCTGTATAATAACCACAGTTCTTATTACGATTCTTATACTTTTTTTGAAAGGAGACATATATGTCCCAAGCTGTCGAACAGAAACTTAAGTACCTGAACATAGGACTTCCCGCAGAACTGCATTTGGCATTTAAAACCAAGTGCGTTTCAAACGGACAGTATGTTGGAGATACTCTTACCGCTCTCATGGCCATGTACTGCACAGGCACAGCCGATGGAGAGGTAGCTAAGTACCTGCAGAAGAAGAAGAGTGCCAACTGAAAATAAAATTCAGAGGCAAATCGTCAAGTACCTTAAGAAGCAACCGGACTGTTGGGTTTACCCGACGTGCGACCGTTTCACAGTAGGGGTACCTGACATTCTTGGTTGTCTAAAAGGTCGGTTCTTCGCTCTTGAAGTTAAGCAGCCGACCGGCAGACTGAGTAAAATTCAAACCTACAATCTGGCCAGAATTAGAATGGCTGGTGGGATTGCAGGAAGAGTTGACTCGCTTAAAGACACCAAGGCTCTTCTTGATATTGAATAAAAACCGGACCAGCAATAGATACTGGTCCGGTTTTATTCTGAGTGATGGATTAATAAAATATTAACCCTTACATATCTTAAAACCAAAAGAAAATTTACCTTTTTACTGGCAACTACATTCGTTAGGAGTATAATCAATTATGAAAACATTTACAAATGACGCTGCCAAAGCAGCATACAATGAAATTTACCAACTGACTAAAACCCTTAGTGCCGAAGACAACGGCAATTTAATCGCCCGACTCCTGTCGGATATGTTAAACCACAGCCAGAATACGGATGTGGACGCTTTTCTTGAGTGCTGGAATCAGGAGCATAGAACTCTCCAGCAGAGGTTTACTTCTCTGGTAGCCAAGTGGCTCCAACTCTTGAATAGTAAAGAGAAGGATAAGCTCTTTGATCTACGCAACGCCTACTCTGTTGGGTTCGCAAAAGGTGCGATGCAGGGGTTGAAGGACTTTAAGTTTGAGTATCAAGAAGGTAGCCACGACTACCACTACGAGTACCATCCCGAAGAAGACCGAGAGATGGGCTTTCCCTATATTTAAAAAGGAGGACTAACATGGGTGCACACAGTGCTTACGACATAGTTCAGAAAGAAGAAGCTAAGGATTTTACGGATGCCTACAACGGTCTGGTTTCAGATGCACTTCACTATTCTGGACATGACCCTTACAACGGTACGATAAGTACAACCGAAGGTTGTAAGGAGATTGGTTGTCCCGAAGGTTGGGACGAATGGAAAGGACCGGAACGGTCTGATTTCATTAATAAACTCTGGGATGAACAATGCGATAAGTGGGGTCCGGCTGTCGGATTCACCACACCGTCTGGTAACTTCATCTTCGCTTATTGGGCAGCAGAATGACTTATATCCCTATGGCCGAAAGGCGACTAAATGGAAGTAAAGTGTTCTTTGACCGAATGGGCCTATGGCTGGCTGAATACGATGACCTTGGTGAAGCAGAAGCCGAAAAGACAGGCGGCATGTTACTGGAAGAAGCAATGGACCTGTTTTACGACCTCTACAAAGACTGTAGCGATGGCGAATCGCCTTGGGGTAATTGAGTGCCAGTTTTAAGAAGTCTGGGTAATAGGGAGTCGCTTCACTTTTCAGAGGAAGAGTGGCGACCCCTATCAACCTTAATCAGATTCCATTGTCCCGAAGAAGAGCATATGCCTATGTCTACTATTGAAAAGGTAACTAAGGCCGAGGACTTCACCGTGGATACGGAATGGGACTGCAACTGGATAGCTGATTGTTTACAACTGGCAACTGAAAAGCTGGAGCCATACAAAGCAGAGAAGAAGGTTGTCGAAGTTTATTCCAACTTCAACCAGAAGAACGGCACTAAGTGCCATATCCACAAAGTGAAAATAGAAGCTCTTATTGAATTTCTAAAGTCATGTAAAGGGTTTAAGATTTCAAAAGAGTAAAAAGATCTTCACTTCATCTTAGTAGGAGTTGGGCTCCCAGCCCGGCTCCTACTTTTATATGTAGACGCGGGTTCGAAAATTAAGTGTCGCCAAGACACCCGTTTGCACAACCTGCGCGTACATAAGGCAGAGGCCTGTCCACCCAGTTTTCAGTTGTGGCACAGTGTAGCTATAAAAAAAGACCGGACACCACGTAGGCATCCAGTCTTATAAAGAAGAAAGAATCTTTTAGTTGTTAGGCCTTATCGCAGACCTCGCAGAACAGCATCTTGTCTTTGCATATTGAATCCTCAATGTCGAAGATTTCGTAACAGCTTTCACAACTGAACAAGTCTTCGTCGGCCAGAGTCTCTGGGTCTGGAAGGTCGTAGCTGTCTAAGCAGCTTCCGCAGTCTTCACATTCTACGGATACATTCTCCAAAGGCTTGCCATAACTGACCACCGTAACCTTGTGTCCAATATGGTTGAGTAACTTATTGAACATGGTCGTGTGGGCATACATATCAAACTCATAGGGTTCCATTGGCATTAGTCTTCCTCCCCCCAACTGTGGTCTTCAGGCTCAATCTTCTCATAGGTATCGCAATGCCCGACAACGCCACCTACATCTAAGCCGTAATAACCCGATGGGGCTTCCTCAATCGTATTGGCAATGCGACGAAGTAACGCCAGCAGAAGCTCCTTTTCAGAAACCTCCGCTGGGTCTTCCTCGGTGGTATCCACCGAAAACGCTATGTCGTACATGTGGTTGTAGTTCTTAGTTTTCATTGTCGTTCTCCTTTCAATAGTTGGGCCATTTCCTGTCAGGGGAAACTTCCCAGATGTGAGTAGTGGATTCGATGATATTGACCACCAAACCTTTGTCTTCGTTGTGGACCTTGTTATAGGCTTCTTCCTCGGTAGCTGCCTCGACAAGATAGTCTTTAGTTTTGTTTACTTGAACTATGAATTCAGTAGTCATTATTGTGTATCCCTTCCGTTTAGCTGCATTGTGTACTCTTCGTAAACTTCAAAGCTGCCATCGACATACTCAGGGTCTTTGGGAAGGTCCGTTTCATCTTCGGCAAGCTCCATAGCTTCCCCAAGCGTTTCGGCCTCAATCTCGTATTCACCTGTCATTGTCCAACTGCAACAGACTTTAAATGCTTTCATGTTCTTTCCTCCTTATTAAATAAAACAGTCGCAACGCTGAAACTTAACAGCGTTACGACTATTATAAACCTAACCGACTACTTCGCCACTAAAAATGGCCGTTTTGCAATTTGCCGGTATCGACATCAGTTACTTCTAAAATATCGTCCGAAGTAACCACGCTGATATCCTCTTTTAAGATATCGCACTCATGCCAATCCGATTGTAGTAACGCCGTGAAGTCTTCTTCTGAAACTTCGTTCGCCAGCTTAATAGCTTCTTCTTCTGAATCGGCGACGACGGAATCACTCATAATGTGAACAGAGGTTCTACTTCTGGTAAATACATATTCTTTCATCACTTAACATCTCCAAATGCCGATGTAGTTTTGAAATATACTTTCGCCCTGTTATAGAGCCTATTGGTGTCTGCGTTTCCATCTTCTAAATCTTGCTCAACAAGGGTTACCCAGTCGTCGAATAAGTCTCGAAGAAGTAAATCAGAAACCATATATCGAATCATCATCTGCTTAGGGTCATTGAAATCTACAGGTTTAGTTTCTGTATCAGGCATCGTCGTCCTCTCTTTCCAAAACTACAAAGTTCTGAATTATCGTATCAACGATGTATTCACATAACCCCGTAACGCCAGCTTCGGCTTGGTCCTCGTTGACAACATCAAGAGCGTCCCAAGTACCTGTCCTTAAAGCAAGATAAGCCTCCAATTCAACTGGGGCTGCTTTGATATGGTCTTTAACTATCCCTACTATCTGTTCTTTAATCGTCAGCATAAGAGCCTCCTTTCTTCTTAGTGTCCGTCAGCAAATCCATGTAAGCAGTTAGTATAATACCTATCACGAATATATCAAACATTAGTTTGAATTAAATCAGATATGAGAAGTAGACTGAGGCGAAACGGTCAAGCCTACGCAACGCCTCGTCCCTCTCGCCCTCATCTATCAGCAGCCTCAATTCTTCCAATGCTTCACGGGCCGTTCGGACAGATTCACTATCTAATTCCAAACCAGTAGTAAGTATGGATTCTACTTCTCTTTTGTTCATACGCAGTACTCCCCGTCGTCGGAGTAGTGTGCAGTTTTCAAGCCCCTCGATTCACGATGCTTGGCGTAGCAAAGATGCAAATCCTCTGCTATGTCTTCGGGTATCGAAACGCCTCCCTCGTATTCAGAAATCAGAAGTGTGTCGCCGTCTGGACATTCCAGTTTTACTCGGTAAGGTCTGTCGTCATTAGTCATTGGTTACCTCCTTTTTAGATTTATGAAATGCTTCGTTGCCGCCATTTATTTCCA
>Ga0206685_10000241_pt1 | contig 17221 bp, 15 predicted proteins | sample M220012015metaG_FD_161049 | JGI IMG/M metagenome (GOLD analysis project Ga0206685, IMG submission 161049) | Ammonia-oxidizing marine archaeal communities from Monterey Bay, California, United States - M2 200m 12015 | ecosystem: Environmental > Aquatic > Marine > Intertidal zone | place: USA...
GTGTGCTGTTTCAGGAGTGGATGCCCTCCATCAAGATGAAAGGGCTGCGGTCTAAGTGAGTACAGGTGTGACATACAGAGGGGGGGTAAGTGTCACACCTATAAGCCGACTTTCCCAGTTTTTTTTCAAAAAAAACGGACGCTGCTTAGTAGGATCCGTTTTCTCCTCCCCGACGCCTATAAGGGGGGGGGTGGGTCGGACCTTATGAGACCGCACCGAGACCGCTCCGAGACCGCACCGCGTGGTGGGTGGAATGGACGGAGCGGTGTGGTGTGTCTTACAGACACACACCACACCGCACCTCCATCTGAACCATTCGGGCAGACCGCTCCATGACTCCACTCACACCCATCGATGAGTTGGAGAAAATCTACGGTCGTTTGACGGTTGTCGAGTACATCGGTGGAGAGGGGCAGGGCGAAGGTGCCATCTGGAAGTGCGAGTGTGCGTGCGGCCGTTCTGTAGAGGCACGCGGCTCACTACTACGCCAAGGCAAGGTGAAGAGTTGTGGCCGTTGTCGAGTGCGAAACCACAAACGCCTGGTTAAGTGGGAATCACCTGAATTATTGCTGGCAGTTATGACAGTTGGCACACCACCGTGTGATGTGGGGTTCGGTTGCCCCTGGCGCAAACGCTGTGCAACTAAGAACCTTGCCTGTGTCCCGTTTTGGAAGTGGTGCAACTACGGTGGTAAGGCTCATCCCAACCCATCTGAGAAGCCCACAGCAGCAACTTACAAGAGGATATTCCCTAATGGTTGAACTCCAGTTTGATGTGCCCTGGCCCCCATCAGTTAATCGCTACTGGCGACACGGTAGAGGTCGTGTCTACCTGGCTGAACCTGGCCGGCACTACATTGAACTTGTCCGCCAAGCAATGCCCCTTTTCCATGAGCCTTGGGAGACCGAACATTTGCGCCTTGTTGTGATGGCCCATCCCCCTGATCGGCGCAAACGAGACCTCGATAACATCCTGAAGGCGTTGCTCGATGGGCTGGAAAAGGGCTCATTGTTTCGCGACGATTCGCAGATCAAACATATCGAGGCTCGAATGCTTGAGCCGGTGAGGCCGAAGGGCTTGGTTCATTTGATTATTGGCGTCATCCATGAACCTTGAGCATTTGCGGCTGCTGAATGTCCGTGGTGCCAGGCTTGAGCGTGGGTCTGGCGGTCAGCCTGAGATCACCTGGGACGATGTAGCCATGATGCTGTTGTCTATCTCACGGACAGCGGCTGCTTATGCTCGTTATCGATACGCGGGTGATTCAACAGAGTGGCACGCAATCCGTCGCGGCATGATTGCAACTATCTATGTCAGTGATGAATGGTCACGCAACTCGAATGCAGAGTATTGGGAGACTCTGATTGCGCTGGGTCTCAAGGCATTCTGCTCGGGCGAGGACCTGTCACAAAAAGAAAAGGCACAGGCAGTGGGTCTCAAATGGTGGAAGGCAGGGTTCGAGCGTGACTATCGTACGGTCATCATTATGCTGGACGACTATGATCGTGACCTGCGTGATGCTATCCGAATGTGGAACACAAGGTTGCATGATGAATAGGTTGCGGGTCTAGCGGCTATACTTACAGTGAGCAGTTCTATGTGCCGGCATCCGCCGGCTTTTTTATGGTTACGATATGAGTGTGATCACGGCCCAACAGCCTCAACTAGATTGAACATAAAGGGCACAGGATCAGACACTCAAAGGACTACCCATGAGTGATTACAATCACACTGCTGGTGAAGGACGATCGGGATTCAAAGAAGGGAATCCAGGGAGGCCGAAGGGCTCACACAATAAGTTGAGCCTGGCCGCTGTTGATAAGATGGTTGATGCCGGCTTCGACCCGGTTGATCAGTACATGTCGTTACTCAAGAAGGCACAAGAGCAGGGCAACCTAGTCATTGAAGAGCGTGCGTTGTCACGCCTCATTCAGTTCCGTTACTCATCGCTTCATCATTCAATGGTGAGCAATGCGGATGACAGTGACCTGACCGTCAATGTCACACGTTACGAGGCAGATGGGTCGGGAGATATGGGGGATGTGAACGCTACATCTACGAGATTGCCCGACGAGCCTGACGATGCCGAGCCCGATGCTGACTTGGGTGTGAATGTGACGCGGTTCGCACGATGATGTGGTACGAAATGTGGTACGAAAGCGATGCGACTCTCGTAAGCGCATGAAATCCCAGGGCTTTTCTGCTGGCGACACCACCGGATCCAGGTGGTTGCCGGCGAAAAACATTTATTTTGGAGGCCGGGGGGGGTCAGAAAATGGCGAAAAATGGACCCCCACCCCCCGAAAAAAAAGGGGCGTCTGATAGTACGTGGGGACTGACACAAAAAATTCTGCGGATCTACGGATTCCATACAAGTTTGAGCCGCGCAGTTACCAACTACCGGTCTTCATCGCGATGGATGGGGACTACAACCGCGCTTGCTTGGTGTGGCACCGTCGTGCAGGTAAGGATCTTACCCTGTGGAATTTAACCATCAAGAAAGCCCTAGAACGGCGCGGTACGTACTTTTACACATTACCCACATATAACCAGGCCAAAAAGGTTATCTGGTCAGGAATGAGCAATGAGGGCTTCAGGTTCCTCGATCACGTACCGAAACAGATCATAAAGAATCTGAACAACACGGAGATGCGGATTACCCTGAAAAATGGGTCCGTGATTCAACTCGTAGGAACAGACAACATTGACAGTATCGTTGGAACAAATCCAATCGGCGTCGTCTTCTCAGAATACTCACTCCAGAATCCACGAGCCTGGGAATTGATCCGCCCAATCCTTGCATTAAATAATGGCTGGGCGATTTTCAACTTTACACCGCGAGGTCGAAACCACGGCTTCAGATTATTCACAATGGCTGATGGGAACCCCGATTGGTTCACTCAATTACTGACAGTTGAAGACACTAATTTATTGGATGCTGAAGCAATCGAGCGTGAACGGGCAGAGGGAATGCCCGAAGAACTCATCCAGTCCGAATACTTTTGTTCATGGGACGCTGCGTTGCCAGGGGCCTACTACCGCGACCAACTAGACCGCGCTCGTGTGGAGAAACGCGTCACATGCGTCCCCTGGCAAACGGCACAGCCCGTGTATACAAGTTGGGATATCGGGATTGGCGACAGTACCGCAATCATCTTTGTGCAGTATGTGGACAATAAAATTCACATTATTGATTACGAGCAAAACACCGGCGAAGGACTGCCGTTTTACATCAACATGCTCAAGGAAAAACCATATACATATGCAGATCATTTCGCGCCACACGACATCACAGCGCGTGAGTTTGCGTCTGGCAAGTCACGTCTAGAGATGGCGCGTGATCTGGGTATGTTTTTCACGATCGTGACCAAGCATCCGGTTGATGATGGCATCAACTGCGTGCGGTCAATGTTCAACCGCTTCTATATTGACGAGGACAAGTGTTCTCATCTGATTGATTGCATCGCCGCGTATCGCAAAGAGTTTGATGAGAAGCATCAGACTTGGCGAGTGCGTCCACTACACGACTGGTCGAGTCACGCAGCAGATGCGCTCCGTTACTTTTGTATGGGTTGGGATGAGATGGCACACAATGTTATGGGCAAGCCGACGCGAGTCATTCGCGCACTGGGGTAAACGATGGGCTTCAAAAGTTATGTTCTAAATAATCCCGATCTGAAGAAGGATTTTGCAAAAGCTGGAAACAAGGGGGGGGCCGCTGGTGGAAAAACCCTGGCCCAGTATGGTCAGGCTCATTGGGAAAAGCATGGCCAGAATGAGAATCGGCAGGTCACGCCCCAGAACACAAAGAATGTGGATAATTCCCCCCAATACGATCTAACACAGTCGGGTCGTGTCTCATCAAATGACTCTTACGCGGCAACGCGCTTTCGTAAGAATTACGCAGGGACAGGCGCAATAATGGCCGCGCAGAGTGATTCTCTTTACCAACAGGGTGCCTCTTACGATTGGAAAGTGACCGGCGATTTACAAAATCTGCCTCGGCGCAAAGGATATTTTGGGACTATGAAAGCCGAGAAGCGTATACCCATGATGCTGGAAGGGCAGAAAGGGTATGCGCGAGTTGAGAACATGAATGAGTCTGATAAATCAAAATGGCGATTCATTTTTCAACCCACAGGCATTTCCGGCAAAGATCGGTTTGATCATATGGAAGGTCCGCCCGATGTTTATCTGGGCAACCTGTTTAAGAAAAAAGAAGTCGTGCAGACAAATAACACTAACAAAAATAGAAACAATAATAATAACAACATTAATGTTGGCAACGACGATGGCGGCGGCGGTGAGCGTATATCGAATGCTCTTGCTAGCCTTGATAGCCAATACGCGAGTGCCATTGCAGACTTACAACGGGCGGCGATGGGCATTCCAAAAGATGCGCCGGCCTGGGTAAAAACACACGCAGATTATCTGCGGTGGTTGCGTATCCGTTCTAGTGATTCTGGTTTTGAATCTACCATCGTAACGAGCGCAACCGGTGTAGCAAATAGCAGTCTAGCCACTGGCGTTACGACGAAGACATTAATGGCGGGTGCGTAATGGCTGAGTACGACGGTAAGAAACCAGATCCAGAACAGATCATAAGACGCTGTGAGGCGTTGCAAGCCCGACGCGAGAACTGGGTAGATCTCTGGGACGAGGTTGCTCATTTTGTTTTACCGACAAAAGCCTATTTCAAGAACGAGCAGGTCAAGGGTCGTAAGCGTGATGACGATCTGTTTGATTCGACCGCGATTAGTTCAAATCAAATGCTGGCATCTGGTCTGCATGGCGCGTTAACCGCGCCGAGTGGTCGTTGGTTCCACATTCGTTTCCGTGATGAGGAGATGAATAACAACGACGAGGCGATGACCTGGCTAGAAGACTGCATTAATCGGATGTACAAGTCGCTCGAAGAGTCGAACTTCAACTCCGAGGTCAACGAGTTGTACCTCGATCTGTGTTGTTTTGGCACCGCTGGTATGTTGATTGAACGCGCTAACACTCGTGACACCCAAGCGCACCTCAATTTCAAGACCGTACACCTATCAGAGATCGCCTTGTCCGAGGATTCTGATGGCCGTGTCGATACTATTTATCGGCAAATGAGGATGACTGCGCGGCAGATCATGCAACTGTGGCCGGCAGAGTCTGGTTTTGATGTGGGCGAGTCGGTTAACCAGGCTATGGAAAACAAAAAGCCTGATACAGAGTTTGAATTAATCCATGCGGTGTATCCACGCGAGACAGTTTTAGAAACTGGTGAACTGGCACCGCCGGCTGAACGGCCGTGGGCGTCGTGTTGGGTGGTGGTGAAAGATAAAAAGTTAGTCATGGAAGATGGCTACTACGAAATGCCTTGGGTTTGTCCACGATGGTCGAAACTTTCCGGTGATGTTTATGGATTCAGTCCCGCGCTGATTGCTCGTGCTGACATTCGCACATTGAATGAAGCAAAGCGTTTTGAAATGCGCGCCTGGGAGAAGAGCATCGATCCACCAACGCTTGCATCCTATAACGGGATCATTGGTGACCTCAGATTGGATCCAGGTGGATTGACCTACGTGCGCGATGTGAATGCGGTGAAACCGTTTAATAGTGGTGCACAGTGGCAGGTGTCGCAGATCAAAGCACAGGAGATGATCACCAACATCCGTCGTTCATTCTTCAATGATCAGTTGCAGTTGCACGACGGTCCCAACATGACAGCCACAGAAGTTCGGGCTCGAATGGAATTGATGCAACAGATTCTGGGTCCGGTGGTTGGTCGGCTTCAGTCTGAGTTTCTGAATCCGCTGGTTAAGCGTGTGTTTATGACCATGTTTCGCGCTGGCGAGTTTATTGAACCACCGTCGATTGTTAGTGAGGGCGAAGCCAATCTCGATGTTGAATATGTATCACCATTAGCCCGTGCACAGCGCATGGAAGAGGTCTACGCGATCGAGCGTTGGTTCCAGCAGTTGGGCACGATGGCGCAGATTAATCAGGACGTTCTCGATGTCATTGACTTTGATTCCATCGGCCGGCTGTTGGCTAAACGCATAGGTGTCCCAGCAGAGGCGATCCGATCGGAAGAAGAAGTGCAGCAGATGAAAGCAGAGCGTCAGGCGCAACAGCAAGCGATGATGCAAGCGCAGATGCAACAGCAGGGCATCGAGCAAGCCAACCAGGCCGCGCAGGTAGCGAAGACTGGCGGCGAAGCCGGTGACGATCAGATGGCCGCGGTCGCAGCGGCGATGGGGCAAGCCGCTTAATGGATTCAGGATTTGAAAAGAAGTGGGAGAAGTTAATGTCCTCGCCGGAGGGTGAGGATGTTTTGTCAGCATTATCGGAGATGTATGTCTTTAGGACCAGTCATGTTCCTGGGGATCCATACGAAACGGCGTTTCGTGAAGGACAACGCGATGTCGCCAATTTTTTAATCACCTTGGTCCTACACAAAAAGGACAACTAAGGAGCAACGATGGCCACAGAACTAACTGACGAACCCACTACCGAAGCAACAGCACCAGTAGTTGAACCGACTGCCACTGGCACCTGGCGCGAATCCTTACCGGAAGACCTGCGCGAAGTCGGATCACTTAAAGACATACCGGATGTTGCGACACTCGCAAAGGCGTACAACGATGCCCAGTCATTTATAGGACGCAGTGTGCGTATTCCTGGCGAGGATGCCGACGCTGATGTTTGGTCTGACTTCAAGGGTAAGTTAACCCAAGTGCCTGGTATCGCCCAGGTGCCAACCGACGCATCGTCAGAAGAAGAGTGGATGGCGTTTTACAACAGCATGGGACGACCCGAAGCCGCGGATGGTTACAAGGTCGGTGAGTCATCGGACCCTGATACTGACTCCGCTATTCTTGAGCAATTCCACAAAGTGGGGTTAAGTAATTCCCAGGCGACCGCTATGATGGATTGGATGCGTTCTGGCAACAATCAAGTTGATGAACAGTACACCCAACAGCGCGAGGAAGCGGTGGGGTTGTTGAGAACAGAATGGGGTGACGCTTACGACAACAAAATCACAGATGCTCGTAACGCGCTTCGAACTTATGGTGGTGATGCTCTGATTCAGGAACTGGACGAGAGTGGCATGGGTAACAGCCCAGCCTTAATCAAAGCATTCGCCGGCGTTGGTGCCAACTTAACTGAGGTAGGTCCTATGGGTGAAGGTGGACAACGATCATTCACGATGACACCAACAGAGGCGTTAGAAAAGATTTCCGATGTGCTGGGTAATGCGAAGCATCCGTACAATGACAACACGCATCCATCACATGATCAAGAAGTTCAACGGATGAGTACGCTCTACCAGGCTGCTTATCCAACCGATGGTGAACCGGACGCATTCGCGACACGGTTCAATCAGGCTGGTTAGCCGAGAGGTCCAGCACGACACGGCCAGGTAGGTCGTCGCTGACGAGCGTAAACGCAGATGGGTCCGAGAGGGTAGCCCGTTGGAAACAGAGTGCCGGCGAAAGCCGGTTTTTTATTTTCAATTTAAGAGGACACCCTCATGGCCTATACAGGCGGACAATGGTATGCACAGCAATACCAAGATGCCGTTATGCAACTGGCCCAACAGAAAGGAAGTGCGTTAAAGAATCTGGTGTGGAATAAATCCACCAATGCCGAAAAGACGCATTTTGAAAGGTTGGGAAGCACTGCGGCAGTAGCAAAAACGACTCGATACGCGGACACTCCGAATGTCGAGGTGGTTCACTCAAGACGTACAGTCACATTGGTTGACTACCACTGGGCGACAATGCACGACTGGACAGATGATGTCCGTATGCTTGTTGATCCCAAAGGCCCCTACACAGAGGCTGGTGGTTGGGCAATGGGTCGAGCGATCGACGATCTGATTATTGCCGCTGCACGTGGCAATGCCGTAGACGGTGCTGGAGCAAACGTTGCACTTCCAGCCGGTCAGAAGATTGTTGAGGCGGGTACTGCGGGTATGACCCTGGCGAAGATCCTTCAAGCGAAGCGGTTGTTGGATGCCGCTGAAGTTGAAGCCGAAGACCGTTATTTTGTTCTCGGTTCAAGGCAACTTGAAGACTTGCTCGGCGTGACTCAGGTCACCTCAAGTGATTATGCAGCGGTCAAGGCTCTTGTCGCCGGTGAAATAAATTCATTTTTGGGATTTAAATTCGTCCGGTCTGAGCGTCTAGCAATTGCTTCTAGCAAACGCTTCTGCATGGCTTTTCAAAAACGTGGTCTTGGTCTTGCCATTGGTAAGGACATGATGACGAAGATTGATGAGCGGCCTGACAAGTCATACGGTTGGCAGGTTTACCAGGCTTTCAGTATGCAAGCCACACGCGTCGAGGAAGAAAGATTCGTCGAAGTTGGGGCTCACGAAGCCTAAGTTGTAATCATCTTGGTGATGGGGCCCTTCGGGGCCCCTGATCCTTTTGGGAAAACGGAATGGCATTTTCAAAAATATCGATCATCAATGATGGGCTCACCCATCTTGGCGCAGACCGCATTACTTCGTTGGCTGATACGTCAACTGAAGCCGCGGTGATGAATCAGATCTGGGAAGGTGTGCGCGATTCGGTAATGCGTTCGTTCCCGTGGAATTCTTTAATGAATCGAGCGCAACTGGCTAAGTCAACCACGACACCAGCGTTCGGTTATGACAATCAGTTTGCTTTACCGACCGATCCATATTGTCTCCGTGTGATGGAGATGAATGAGACCTCATCCACGGATCAGTGGAAGGTTGAAGGTCGGTTCCTTTTAACGAATGCAGACACCTGCAAGATTCGTTACATCGGCCGACCGGATGATGTGGGTGATTTAGATCCACTCCTGGCAGCGGTTATCTCTGCGCGCCTGGCGGCGGATGGTTGCTACTCGTTGGTTCAGTCGAATGGACTGCAACAGCAAATGTGGACGCTGTACATGTCAAAACTAGACGAGGCTAAAGGTGTCGATAATGTCGAGTCGAGTAGGGACTACTGGGTCAATACTCGATTGGAGCATGTACGTAATACAGGCGACACCAGTGGTATGCGATTCGGGAGGGCTTGGTGGTAGATGGCGCGCTCTAACGCAATCTTCACCAACTTTTCGTCGGGTGAGCTGTCTCCATTTCTACACGGCCGTGTAGACACGGAGCGTTATCAATCCGGTGTGAAGACCTGTGAAAATTTTATTATCAAAGCGCACGGTGGCGCACAGCGTAGATCAGGTACTCATTTTGTTTCGGAGGTAAAAACATCTGCAAACGTAACGCGATTAATTCGTTTTGAATTTAATCGGTCCCAATCCTACATTCTTGAATTGGGTAATTTGTACATGCGGTTTTACACGGGCAATGGTCAGATTAGTGTTTCAATCGTTGCCTCAGTTTCAGTAACTGCGGGTGGTTCTGGCTACTCGTCGGCACCGACTGTAACTTTTAGTGCGCCGCCTAGTGGTACGACTGCGACAGGCACCGCGACTATTTCTGCTGGTGCCGTGACTGCCGTATCAGTGACGAATGCGGGTACAGGCTATGTGACGGCACCAACAATTACGTTTGGTGGTCCTGGTACGAGCGCGGCAGCAACCGCTGTATTAGCGACAGCAACGGCATATGAGATTGTTTCACCGTGGACATCGGCACAGTTGGGTGAACTCCAGGTCGCGCAATCGGCGGATGTGATGTATTTCGTTCACCCATCAGTAGCACCGCAAAAGTTGACCAGGACAGGGAACACATCCTGGGCGTTGGCCGCGCCAACCTTCACCGCACCGAAGTGGAACGCAAGTGACGGTTATCCGCGATCAATCACTTTCCATCAACAGCGGTTGTGGGTGGGTGGTACAACGGCTAAACCTCAGAGCATCTTTGGTTCAAAAACCGATGCATTTGAAGATTTTACTACCGGCGTGAATGATGCTGACGCACTGGAATATCAAATAGCATCCTACCGTGTTAACCAGGTGCAGTGGATGTCATCGACCGAGGTGCTATTGGTTGGCACGGCTGGTGGTGAATTCAAAGTCTCTGGTGGTGGTTCGGCACTTACGCCATCCAACGTAAAGGTTACTCGTCAAACATCATACGGTGGTAAAAACATTCAACCACGGCATGTTGGTTACCAGACCCTTTTCGTAGATGGCACTGGCACCAAGATTCGTTCTTATGAATATGCATTCAATCAAGACATCTACGAATCTGAGGATCTAACCTTCCTGGCGGAACACATCACACAGGCAGGAATTAAAGAAACAGCATATCAATCGGTGCCCGATACAATTCTCTGGGTTGTACGCGACGACGGCGTGATGATTGGTATGACTTATGACAAGCAAAGAAAGATAGTTGCCTGGCACAAACACACAACTGATGGAACGATTGAGAGTGTTGCTTCGATTCCGAAAAATACAACCGACCAGGTGTGGGTTATTGCAAAGCGGACTATTGGTGGTGTCACTAAACGCTATGTCGAATACCTCGACCCAGACATTAATGTTGATTCCGGTTTAACGTATTCTGGCTCGGCGATCACATCTATCTCAGGTCTTGGTCACCTCGAAGGCAAGACCGTTTCTATTCTAGGTGATAACGCTGTTTATCCTGATGCGGTGGTTTCGTCAGGAGCGATCACTCTAGGCAGTGCTATTACATCTGCAAGCATTGGTTTGAAGTACACCTCTACTCTTGTCACGTTACCAGTTGAGGATGGGAACCCTGCCGGCACTGCCCAGGGAAGGCGCAAACGATGGAACGAAATTTATGTACGCCTACATGATTCATTATTTCCGAGGATCAATTCCATCTTGCCGCCTGTTCGGCATCCATCTACAACGATGGGTACACCGGAACCAAAAACAACCGGTGATGTGAAGATCCAAAACATTGGCTACGACCTTGAAGGTCTAGTCACGGTTACGCAAGACCTGCCAGGTCCGACACACGTTCTGGCGATCTTTGGAACACTCAGCGTTAACGCGGGATAACAGTATGGTTTGGCAAATTGCTGGTGCGGTTATTGGCGGGATGATGGCAAAGTCCGCCTCGAACAAAGCGGCTCGAAAAGCGATTGAGATAGGGAATGAGAATGCGGACGATCTCGAACGGATCACAAAGTTAAATGTAAACGAAATTAGACGCATCGGCGGAATGAATGCGGATGCTGTAGTTAAGACTGCTAACCTTAATGCCGCGTCAATTCGACAGGTTGGTGAGTTCAATGCGATGGCGCATATCGAAGCGACATCGATGAACTTAGATCTGACGGCGACTGAAAACCTTGAGTTGATTCGTCGCCACAAGGGGCAAGAGGAACAAATGCTGTCGCAGCAACGAGCGGCGACAGGGCAGTCCGGTGTGCGTCTGGCAGGTTCACCACTCGAAGTCATGGTGCAGTCGCAGACCGAGGGATTTCGTGAGCGTATGTATCTAACTATGTATGCTGCGAAACGCATGAATATTTTAACCACGATGGGCAAACGCAAGGCGCAAGCCACCTGGCTGGATGCCGATTTGAAAGCGAAGGTAATGCAACAAGTTGCCGCACTACAGGCAAGTGTGATGCGTGAACAGTCTGCGAGTCAGGCACAAATGATGCTGAACGATTCGGAAGCGAATGCCGCAAGTCTGCGCCGCGGTGGTCAGTTGATCGCCGCCCAGGCGCGTGCACAGGGCACTGCCTCGCTGGTTAGCGGGATCATGGGTGGATTGAACTCAGCGTACCAGGGGGGTGGTTTAAATATGCCGGCCATGAGCATATTTACGCCTAAAACGATAACACCGTCCTTTGCCATAACCACTGGCCCAATAGGCGGACCGATCTGATGAGTTACAAAATTCCTCGGGGTTACTTAGACAAGAATACAGTCTCGGCAGAGATGCCTCGCACACAGGCTGTGACTCGTGCGGCACCGCCAATGCGAACAGCAGTGTTGCGGGATCCTTCTAAGTATATGTTGAAGTATGTTCCTTACACTGATCCCTCGGCGGTTGCCAATGTTGAAATGGCAAAGGGAAAAATCGGTCAAGCCTTTGCGGCGGGAATGATTGAGTTGGGTAAGACCTTTGATGCGGCGGATGCATCGAGTCAGTACACAACTGCCTGGAATTCTTTTCAACTTGAGGCGCATGGACAACTGTCCATCTTAAAAGATCAGGGGCTCACGCGGCCCAAACAAACGTATAGCGGTGGCCAACTGGTTACGGACGACGATCCTACACACGTTCAGATGCAAGCCACATTGCACAAAGGTTTGTTACAGCAACGCGATCGTTGGGCTAAGACGATTAAAGATCCCAAAGCACGCGCACAGTTTTTGCAGAATTCGGTTGCCACGGTTGTTTCATTACAGAAACAGGCTGGCGAATATGCACGCAAGAAACATGTCATGTACTTGCAGGGGGAATCGTTCAAACACTTCGAGACAGCGTTGACAGTGGAGGATGTTTACAAGGTTGCGTCGATGCCGCATATGAAGTTGATCTGGACACCAACAGAATTAAATAAAAAAGTTAATGATCGCATCACCGCGATAGTGTTTGAAAAGAATCGAGTCGAGATTCTAAAGATTGCAAACAAACCCGCATTGAATGAACAAGACGAGAGGAGCGTTGATGCGATACGTATGCGTTTAATGATGGGTGGACACGACGCAACGGCTCACGCGGATACTGAAGGAAACATTTATTACCAGGATCATCTATCGGAAGATGGGAAGCGTTATGACGAGCGAACATTTATTCCCCATAAGAACGCGCAGTATCTGGGAAAAGCAGAACGCGATACGTTATTTGACCTTCTTGATGCCGCCGAGAAAAAGATTACGGATGAAGTTGAGGAAGGTGTTACGAAAGATTTTAATAACACGGCTATAGCAATCTATCAAAACACAGAAACCTGGACTACAGACAAGATCACTAAAAAGGCAAATGATGCTGGGTGGGATGCAACACAATTAAAAACAGCGTTAGGACTTCGCAAAGCCGCACTGGAAGGTCCTACCGAATCGAACACAGCATTAAAACTGGCGATCCTAGAAAACATTGAGACATGGGATTTCAAGACCATACTAGATAGTGCCCACCTCTTAACTAGAGATGATCTTAACTGGGCGTTACGGCGGCGTGATGGATTCGACAACAAGGTTGATCAGTGGTACGACAAGGGTGATGGTAAAACGGCGATGGACACCTTGAAGATGATTCATGGTGTCGATACAGAAACTTTCACCTTCTCTATGCCAGGGATGGCAACACAGGCACAAAAAGCCAAAGCAAAATATTTGGAAGCCCGTGTTCGTTTGGAAGCACGGATTCAAGATGAAAGCACTGATCCCCGCGAACAAGGGAAACTAGCATGGGGCATCGTCAAAGAAATGCGGCGAGAGTGGTTGGAGTCTAAAGATAAAAGGACTCCAGCGGATGTAACGGATGCCAATGAGGCATCTACCACTGACAATGATACAGGTACAGGTGCGAATGGTGGAGTCACAGCAACAGCGGTTAGTGATTCATCAGGAATCGCGGTAACTCCAGAGAATCAAATTCATGCTTACCGATGGGCAACGGATAACAGGACTGCCGATGGCACACCAATCACTGCACGAGTCGCCGCAACACTGCCGGCGGACTATCCAGGCCGCGCGTCGATTATTGCGATGTATGAGTATTGGGGCGCGTCCTTTTCAGAAACTGAACGCGTAGGCGTTACTGAGGCCCCGGCTGTAATGAACTGGGATGTGTTTCTTATGGACCATGGTCCCGACTTAGCGAATCGCCCCACGGTTTCTGGGGGGCATTCCATTGCTGTAACGGAAACTGTTGTAACGGGTCAACCCACTGAGGTCACTCCAGTTGATGAACTAACAATAGACAACTACACACTGAGCGGCCCGAATGCCGAGGAACGAACACTGGAATTATTTGACCTCGGTGCGGCGCGTGGAGAACTCCACGAACTACACAAGGGTGGTGGAGCGACATTCAGAAGATCAAGCGATGGGCGATTAATGAACATGACAGAGTATGAGGCGTACTTGAAAGAGATTGGGTATCTGTAATGGCTTACACACCTCCTTTCGGCACCAAGATGCCCGACGATCTTACCCATACAAGTGCAACTGCCATCAATACACCGGCTGTAAAACCCCAGGGGTCAATTGTTACTGAACCGTACACCAAGCCGACCGCGGAACAAGCATGGTCTCAAATGCTTGGTCAGATCCAGGCCGAGGAACGTGGTGTATTAGAAGAAGAGTTGCGAGTGTCTCCTGAATGGGTGATGGCATCAAAGGTGTGGTACGAGCATACGCAAGGCAAGCCCTTTGCCGGCACTGATCACGAGGCTGTTCAGTTTGGTTTGGATACGATGTCGAACAACTATGCCTGGTTCAACGCCGACACTCCGTTCTCTTCTCAAGAAAATGTTGGACTTGTAGGGTTTGTTGATCAATTTGAGAATGCACCTGATCACGCAAAAATGGCCGCTGGGTTTCTCCACCTCATGTATGAGGAGAAAAATACAACCTGGTCTGGTTTTGGTAGGGCTGCACGAGCAAACCTACAAGACACAACCAATGCTATTGGTCTTGCCACAGTGGTTGGTTTGGCTGGGAAGTGGGGTGGGCGGCAATTAATTAAAGAAGGGTTCAATCAGTTGGTCCGCCAAAATATGAAACGGATCTTTGGCGCGCAGGGATTCGCTTTGAGTGTGATAGAGGGTGCTGGTTTTGGTGTTGGTGACGATGCAATGTTGCAAGGTCTTGAACGTCAAGTTGCTAAAAGCGAACTTGGTCGTGACCTCGGTATGGAGGTCCAACCGGGTTACGACTGGAAACGTGGTGGTATGGCCGCTACTGCGGGTGGAGTTCTGGGCGGCGCTTTCAACCAAGCGATCCCGGCCGCGTCGATGCTGTATCGAAAGGCCAAGGGCGTTAGTGACGAGTTGTCATTTAGTAATTTTGATGTCAGTGGTGAGACCACTCCGCCCACTGGACCGTTGGATCTGCCGGTCGAGATCAAGGTGCCTGGTCCGCAATTAGTGCGTAAGGGAGTGAATTACTCCGGTGCGCCTGGGAGTAAGACACCACAGGCAAGGCAGGGTCTGATCAGGCGTATGATGCCTCTTCTTCACCACCCTGACGCGCAATTTGATCGATCAATTGATTGGTACGAATCGTCCGGTCGAACTATTGATGCATTGACTCGTGGAGACCCTATATTAAAAGAACAGGTCGTCCGCGTGCTTGCATTCTATTCGGCGAATAGCGATGTCCAAATGAACACATCAGCGGCAATCGAAGCCGCTTTTGAGATTGCGAAAGGAGCAACACCGTTAACGGGGCAGACACCATTAGTGTCGGGACGACGGTTGGATGCTATTTTGAATGCACCAGAGTTTGATACCAGGCTCGATGGTGTGGGCAATAAGGTGATGAACTTCTATCGCAACCTGCATGATCCCGCATTTGGTCGTAACGACTATCCTGATGCTGTCACGATTGATCGCCACATGTTGAAATTGTTGGGATACAAAACAGCACAACCAGGACCTAACCAATACGCTTACGCGCAAACCGCAATCGTGGATCTCACTAATCGTTACAACGAGGCCAACGGAACAGACCTGCGGCCAAGACAAATGCAAGCGGCATTATGGGCCCATCAGCGTGTTAAATCTGAGGTCGCCCAAGGTAAAGCGAAACCAGAATATACGGATTTCACTACGACAATAGGAAAGGCCACTGCACATGTTCTGTGGGAGGCAAACTCACCCATCTATAAAGAATTTGCGAACCTATCACCAGAACGAAAGATTCAGTTTACCGAAGAAGCCAGGGCCATTGTTCACGATGAGAATGGTCGCGATGTCATTCTAGAGGAAATTCTTCAGCATCCCTTATTCAGACACATTACATCCTCTGGGTCTTGGGAAGGGGTCATTAGCCCCAACACCGAGACCTCGATTGTTCTACCGCGATTCGGGGGAACCAAGGGTGGATATGACACAGACATAGCGGAATTGTATGCCGCTACGATGGGGCATATTTATCAGCAAGATGCCGTGCCCTGGTTCAGGTTTGATGATGCCTTATCCAAGAATGCAGACTCTCCAGAGGTTAACTTCGGTTATTCATTGAGAGTTGATCCCACTATTGCTACAACAGAGTTTACCGAAGGACTCTACAAGCATGTCTCTGACCAGATGCCTGGCACTGAATTCTCACGGTTTGTGCAGACGGATGGAAAAGTTAACTACACCTTTATCAACTTCAAGGATGATGACGGGAACCCCTTCTCGGGATTGTCAAATGATGAGTTTGCGGATAAAATTCGACATGCGTTTAAGTCATATGATGTCGATTCCAAGGGAGAGATTGGTTACTCCTACAACAACGGAAAACTGATAAGCCAAGAAAATGAAGATTACGGATCTAGGATTACTTCCCTCGGGGGACCCGATCTACTCTATCGGGCCGATAATTGGCGGAAGGAATTCGAAGCGCTCGTCGAGCGTTACCGCTCCGAAGGCGGAACAACCCAAGGCGGAAAAGCAACCCCAACGCCCGAAGAAGTAATTCCTACTTCTTCTGAAACTCTTTCACCTGGACAATTGTCAGGCTCTCCGCCTGATGAGGGTTTCTAATGGCTATTGAAGAACAATTAAGCACTGCACTCGATGCACCACCGGACCTGGCTTCTGCTATTGCGCCGCCTGGCGCAGAGACAGAAACCATACCGACCGAAGCCCCAGTTCAACCTGGGGCTTCTTCGTTAGAGGGGGTAGATGCTCCACCGGAGTCGGTGTTCTCAGGTGATAAAGAAGCGATGGTTGCGGGAGTCCTGAAGGGTCTTAGCCGGCCACTCCTCAAGCACCTCACCAAAAAAGCCAATCCACTAACGCCTACGGTTCGGCCGAAACCTTTCCATCCAGGGGCGACATTAGAAGTAGTAGATGCTCCGGTAGAACCTCCCCGAGTTAATCCAATCACGGGGACCAAAGCGGCGATTGAGGAACAGGCACAAAGGGATGCCAAGGTTCTTGTTGATACGGAATTAGTTGATACACATGGTCTGGTAAAAATTGGCAATAGGTCGTATCAGGTCAACTTCAAAAACATGAACACTGACGATGATGCCAAAGCGGTGCAAGCGAATTTGGCAGAGGCTCATCGTGCATCGATAGACGCGGCTCGTGGAGGAGTGCGCCCAGATGAGTCGGTGAGGCGGTTTGCTCAACAACTCGGTGTGGAT
>Ga0206685_10000267_pt1 | contig 16452 bp, 18 predicted proteins | sample M220012015metaG_FD_161049 | JGI IMG/M metagenome (GOLD analysis project Ga0206685, IMG submission 161049) | Ammonia-oxidizing marine archaeal communities from Monterey Bay, California, United States - M2 200m 12015 | ecosystem: Environmental > Aquatic > Marine > Intertidal zone | place: USA...
ACATGAAAGATTATTTTCCCCACATGCCTGACCACTTTCAGTGTCACGAGTCACTAAAATCATGTCATTTTCTCTAGCATAATTAATTATAGAATAATCGGTATGAAGTTTCTTGCCTTCCATACGCAATTTTTTAACACTGTAAGCATCAAATCCAAGTGATTTTAATTTTTCGTCCATACCGTCATCCATTTCATCAATTAAGATTTTTTTACTTGTTAACATAGCTAAGTAGATTCAGATTATTATTTTATACTTGTGGTGATTTTCTTGATTTTTGAAATTAGTAATGCCTTACTATCAACTGTTAATTCAGGTTCAACTGTTATGAAGATTGATTTAGAATTAACATATGTTACAATTTGTGAGATATTCTCTCTCTCCACATTTACATATCTTACCTTTCCAAGAGATTTATCAAATTCTTTTCTCATTTTCTTTCTTTTTACTACATCTTTACAAAATTTTTCTTCGTTTTCTTTTTTTAGTAATGAATATGTATCTGACTTCATCTCAGACAAAAGTATTTTTCCACTATCAGAAATAACTCCAATAAATCTGACTTTCTTACTTAGTTTAAAAATACTGTTAACCATGTTTTGAAGCTGTTCCTTATTTGACATGTAAATTTTTAATTTTTGAATCAATATAATCATTAGCATGTATATTGAAAATAATGCAATCTTTAGGATGATGCATTATCTCTAGGATCTATGTCTAATGATTTGTTATAGCAATCTAATGCTTCGTCATATCTACCCAAACTACGTAATGCCATTCCCTTAAGGTTCCATAAATCTGGGTTTCCTGGCTCCAATGATAACGCTTGCTCAAAAAAACTAAGTGCATCATTATAATTTTCCTTATCAAGATGTATTTTTCCTGATTTAACCAAATTCTCAATTTCAGTCATAATAATGATAAAAACAACTAATAGATATTTTCAACTAAAATGTGACTCTATAGTAATCCCAACGTTCGGGATCAAATTTCTTAACAAATTCTATACCATCTTCATGATTAATTCTGTATTGTATAACATCACGCATAGCAAAACTTGTCATATAGGTAAATCCTCTTGATTGCCCCTGCATCAGAAATAACTGACGAATTTCACGACCGCCATGGAATCCCCAATAGCCATTTTTAATTGCAATTGGTTCTAAGAATATGGTGTTATTTTTCCCATAATTTTCATCATTCAGATCAGTTGAAAAATTATATTGTTCTAAGGGACCGCCCTTGGCAAAACCAATTATCTCTCCATGTGAATTTTGAATTCGTAATGTGTTTAAAATAGCATCTTTGTCATGGATTGATTCTACAAAATCTTTTCGTGTAAATTGTAATGGTTTAGGAAGTTCTTTGTATATTTCTAATAACGACTCGACAAGATGTTCGTTATCTGTATTTTTTTCAATGGTTGGTACAAGTTTTAAACCCTCATAAGTAGATTTATTATAAATTTGAATTTCTTCTTGCCTAAGTTTCATAAAACTTACAATATTATCAAGAAAGTTTTTTCTCATATGTTTTGGAATTCCGTTAAGTACTTGTTCACACATGTTTGATTCATTGTTTAACATATCTTCAAAGAATGAAACTGCCCTTCTTACAATCAATGCCGGATGCCATCCTGACGCATGCGCATTCATTTTAGCCATTTCCATTGCTTTAGAAAAATCACCAAGTGCGTAGCCTCCAACTCTGTCAGAGACCGATAAAAAGTGTCCAAGGTTCATAAAATGATCTTGTTTTTCAATATTACCTCTAGTATATGATGATGAAATCAAGTAATTTTTTATCTCGGTCTCGGTTCTAGTCTTAACCTCGCCAACCCAAGGATAAACTGTCCGTGAGATTAATGCGCAGATAATCTTTGAATCAATCTTTGCATCTTCTAATAAATGCTGAATTTTTTCATCACTGTTTATAAAATCAATAACACTTTTTTCATGTGGTCTGTCAGCTGCTTTTCTGGGATCAAAATCATGCAATAGTGCAGATGCAAATAAATATTTGACATCATCTAATTCAAATTTTTTATTTTTAAAAGAATTAATTGCTGACATTAGTGTTACATATGTTACTTCTAACTCATGATCTATGTTATGATATCCATAATAATCGCTGGACAATCCATTTTTATTAAATAAATCAATTGTGTAATCAAGTAATTGGATATTTTGTTCTGTCGCTATATCAACTGAGACCAATAGATCAAAAATTCCATTTCGTAATGATTGTGAATCTGCAAATTCTTGCATTTGGGAATTTCGTTATAGGGGCTTTTAAGTTGTTTTACAAATGTACCATTATTACCCAAATACGTTATAAGTAAAACATAGTCATTTTCCATGTTGGGTCTAAAACGATACTTGGTAACGAGAGGAGTGACGATGTTTGGAGTACTTATGATTACACTTTTGCTAACAATTGCTTTGGTCGGATCAAATATGGATACAATTCTAAAACAGGGTATAGTATTCCAAGTTCGTTCTGAAATAACTGATAATCCGTCAATATCAAAAAGTTTTACAAATCCAGAAGATTTTGAAAAATTTATTCAGAAAAAAATTGATGAGCGGATTAACACCTTAGGTCTTGACACCCCTTGGTATTCACCACAAAGAATTGGCTATACAATGTTGAAGATAATGATGTTAGATTTTGGTAATGCAACTTTTCTCACAAGTGATACTGGCTCATCAAACGTAGGAGATATTCTCCTTGAAAAAATTCCAAAGACTGTTTTACTATTCACTACCGCAACTATAATAATTTCAATAATTGGGATACTACTAGGTGCAGCATCAAGTAATAAAATTGGTTCAAAAACGGATAGGATTACATCAACATTTGCAGTAATAAGCAGTAGTTTTCCTGTATGGTGGATCGGTATGTTAATGATATTTGTATTTGCATTCATGTATCAAATTTTTCCAGCTAGAGCAACTCCAGATATTGAACCTAGTGATCCCACATACATTTTTTCACTTTTGTATCACATGACACTTCCAGTAATCACAATCGTTCTGATTGGATTTGGTTCGTGGGCATACTTGGTGAGAAATTTCATGGTTGGTGTAATGCAAGAAGATTTCATCACTGCAAAAAAAACTATGGGTGTTAGCAAAAAGAAAATTGTATACAAACATGCATTAAAAAATGCAGCACCACCAATTGTTACAATTCTTGCACTAAGCCTATCAGGTTCTTTAGGTGGTGCAATAATTACAGAAGCTGTATTTGACTGGCCTGGCATGGGAAGATTATATTTTGAGGCAATTAGTGTAATGGATTTACCGGTTATAATTGGATCTACATATGTTCTAACAGTTATATTTTTGATTAGTATTTTTGTCGCTGATCTTCTTTATGGTTACTTTGATCCACGGGTGAGGACTAGTGTATGAGTGATCTTTCAATAGGAGAAATTAGGCGTGAATTTACAAAAAACGTACTTGGGTTAATTGGAATTGGAATAATCGTAATGTTGGTGATCATATCGATAATTGCAGTAATAACAATTCCAATATCAACATTTCAAGAATGGAACAATCCAGAAAAATGGATAACTTATCCAAAAACAGCAATTCCACTTTGGGCGAATTATTTTACAGCGGAAAAAATTCCTGAACATGAAATTATATTACCTCATATATCCCAAACAAATTCAGATGACATACAACTTACATCTGAACAATTTCCTGTAAGTTTTGAATTTGACGATTTTCCAAGTGATTTTGTATATGAATTTGAAGTTAAATACTCTGATTCATATTTAATATCACTTAATGTATTACGTCCTGATGGATTGATGCTAAATTTACTCACAACAGCACTTCCGTTTTCTGAAAATGAAACTGTTTACAAACAAAGAATTTTTTCAACGGATGAAATGATTAAAAAAAATATTTCAATGAAATCAGATTATTTTGCTTTTGATATTTCTGAAAAAACTATAACTGATGTAATATTCTCAGATGCATCACAAAATAATATTCTGAAGGGAGACTATGTATTTGTAGTTGACACATACGGAATAAAAAAATTAAATGAGAATGTAAACTCTAGAATTATTCTTGGTGGAAAAGCTTTTGGTTTAATGGGAACCGATGAATTGAGAAGAGACCTCGCTGTAGGACTTCTCTGGGGTACTCCATTAGCATTGTTTATCGGTATCTCTGTTGCAATAGGTTCTGTTGTTGTTGGATTGATTTATGGAGTTTATTCTGGATATAAAGGAAAAAAAACTGATGAGACTATGATGCGTTTTAATGATGTCATTTATGCATTACCGGCACTTCCATTTTTGATAATTTTGGCTGTAACAATTAGTAACAGTATTTTCCTAATGGTTGGGTTTTTGATGATATTTAGCTGGGTTGGTATAGCCAAAGTTTCAAGAAGCATGTCACTTCAGATAAAAACAAGACAGTATGTAGAAGCAGCTAAAATTATGGGGCAAAAAGATAGTAAAATCATATTCAAACACATAATTCCCCAATTACTTCCATATGCATTTGCTAGTATTGCAATTTCAGTCCCAGCCGCAATTACTACAGAGGCTGGATTAAGTTTTCTGGGGCTAGGCGATCCAACATTTCCTACATGGGGACAAATACTTCACGATGCAAATACATACGGCGCTGCGGCACAAGGGTTTTGGTGGTGGATTGTTCCACCCGGATTGTTAATTGCAGTAACTGGTCTTGCTTTTGTTTTCATAGGAAATGCACTAGATTCTATTGTAAATCCAAAATTAAAAAGATAGTTAATTAAAAATTAAATTCTCTTATAAGATCAACAGTGTTTTTACTTAATTTAATAGTATATGTTGCAGCGTTAGGATCAGCGGCTTTCATTTCTGTCAAAGCATCAGCAAAGTTTGTTTTTTTCTCTTCAGTTGCACCTGCTTCATGTGCACATAAATTGAAAGACTTCATTTGTAGATTATTTTTAAGTAAATATGAAATGAACTTCTTATAATTTTCAGTATTATACCAATCAACATTCTTTTCTTCACATGCAGAAATCCAAACATCGATGGAATTATGGAAAAAAACTTTTTTTCGAATTACATCCAATGCTAACTCTGTTGATGACATTTTAATGAATTTAAAACATCGCTCGTTTCATTGTAGAACCACATCTGGGACACTCTCTTGCATTGTATACCTTATGACAAACTAAACATTCATACTTAACTTTACTAGTACCTTCGTTGTTCTGACCAAATAAACCTCCACCAAATCCACCAGAGCTACTTGAACCTCCACCAAATCCGCCTCTCATCCTATTCATCATTCTTCTTCTTAGTAGAATTGGAAATGCAATAAACAACGCTAATGCGGCGCCAAGACCATAAGGGAATGGTAAAACCATTTGTAATCCAATACTTACAGCCAAAGATGCAAATAAAAATATCAAATACGACTTATAGTTAATCAATATACATAGACTTGGTCTAATTTGAATATAAGGTTTTGTCAGAAAATTTTCATTTTACTTATTACTACTCTGAAACTGAGGTTGTGATTGAATTTCCTGAACTGTCCCAAGCAAACACATCATCTTCATTGTATGGTGATTTTACAATAACTGAGACTAAACCAAAAAAATTATTCAAATCTTCCAATGATGGGTGAGCTGAACCATCTGGGTGTGAACGTGCCATGCCTACATAACTCAAATCCAATGGTAAGAAACTTGATGGAAATCCAGCAAATGTTGGTCCTATTTCTGAGAATGGTGGAATAACTAAACTCTCAATGAATATCACACCGTTTTTTGATTTTCCTTTTAAAATTAACATCATCTCATCTGGATGATTCATTTTACAGTAAGAAAGAATTCCTTCATGTGCCTGTTTTGTTAAAATAACAGATCTTTCAATTTTTTTAGATTTGAATATCATTTTCAGTGTAAGATATTTTATAGTGAGTTGATGATGCCTGTTTTAGATTTAACTCCAATTTTGAAATTATGCCATGAAGTGAACTCTTACTAGCATCAATCTGTTCCTGAATTAAAGACATTCTAGATTCCATATCTGATATGTTGGATGTGGATTTTTCCAAATCGCTTATTGATTTAGATAACTTGTCATTATCAAAAATAGTTAGATCACTAATTAATTTAGATTTTTTCTCAACAAATGTGTTTTTTTGATCAATTAATTGTGGGAGTAAATCCATAATCTCATTTATTGCATGTTTAGATTTACTAACATCCTTTACAGATACTGAGCCAGATTCAACACCAGATCGCACAGAATTTAAGATTGTGGTAATATCAGACATGTTTGTTCCAGATAGAACATCATATGGAGAAGTCGCAAGGTTTTCTGTCATTATTTTAAGTGGTTTATCAAGTGCTGAAACATAGACGTATTTGTTTAACGGTCTGGATATTTTGATAAACTGTTCTTCAATTTTCTTTTTGACTGATTTTTCCTCATCTGATACTGAAATGATACTTTGTTGAATCGCTTGAAATTCTTTATACTCTGAGGATGATTTCATTTCATCAATATATTTTTTTAAATCTGTTTCATTATGCTGCTCAGTTTCTATTGATCTGCCTAACTGTAATTTTCTTGTTTTGTGATTTGATATACCATTTTTTGTATCTGCAAAATCATTTAAAGAGTTTTTAATATCATCTAATAATTCCTGGTTGGAATTATAATTTGAAATAAGTGTGTTAATTTCGGTGAGATCATCTGTAAGTATTTCCAAATCATCTTTGAGTTTTTTTGCATATTTTTTAGCAAAAATATGTATGACTCGTGAGTGTTTCCCTAACATATTACCAACTTTTTTGATTCTCATAGATGCATTCTTTTGAAAGTCTATTACTTTATCAAATGAATCAATATCAGCAAATTTTATCCTAAATTCATTTTGTATTGATGATATAACCTCTTTTTTTCCTTTGTTAACAAGTATAGTAAGATGTGGATCCATGTCATCTGCTTTTAAATCATCTTTTCTAAGCTCATCTGCGATAGATAATAATATTTTACTATCTGACTCTATTCTTTTTTGAAATGATTTAACTTCGACTATCAGTGTTTTCTGGCGTAAATGTGTGATGTCCTGAATGATACTTGGAATATCTTCTAATGTGATTTCCTTATGTGTGGATATTACTGGTTTGTCTCTATGTTCTTCGACAACTTGTTCTTTTTTACCCCAACCAAATACCATGTACTAAGGCAATAACAGATCGCATATATACATTTGAAAAACATTTCATTCCAATGGAAACAAATTCTATTAAAAAAAGTATTTACATAAAAACTGACATTGAAAAAACTTGGAGTAAGCTAAGTAAGATATCTAAACTGGATTGGCTTCCAGAACAAAAATCAACAAAATTTCTTACTGACAAAAAACGTGGGGTTGGTACGGTTAGGTTGATCTCATTCGAAGATGGTTCTGAGGTGGAAGAGCATGTTATTGGGTGGTCACCAAAAAAATATTTTTCGTATATTGCAACCGCAGGTCTACCGGTTAATGCATATCATGCAACAATATCAATAATTGAGGTTGATAATGCTGTTAAAGTGACATGGGAATCGTATTTTTCAAGTAAAGGTACAAAATCAGAATTCGCTAACTTTACAAAATTTCTTTCCGCATTCTACATATCATCACTAAAAAATCTCAAAAATTCCCTTGAGAAGTAATTACTTTTGTTCTATGACAATTCTAGGACTAGGTTGATTTGGTTCATGAATTTCAGTTTTCAATCCAATCTTTCCAAATTCACTATGCTGGATTTCTAATGTAATAGGAGTTGTCTTCCACCCATATTTTGGAATTTGTTCAAGATGTATATTTTCAACAAATTCTGATTCACCATCAAAGAGATACACTTGATGATAAGTAACATCCATGCCTAGAACCTCTAAAATTACAGATTTTGTGTTATTTGACTTATCTTCAAATGATATTTGGACTATATTCTCATCTTTCAAGTAAACTGCATCAAATTCAAGTTGATCCAAGATACTAGATTCTTCTACTTCAAACTGTTTTGCAACACCAAACACAAACCCGACTACAATAATTGTGGCAATTATAACACTAGATGTTTTTTTTATGGATGACATTTATGAGAATTCTTTTTTTAGTGAAGCAAGGAACTTTGAGTGTACACGTACACGTTCTAATGTCTGCTCTAGTGTTCTTTCAGTTCCACGTACTGGATTTTCTTTGAAAAATTTTCTAATTTCTTTCTCTTGTTTTGATACAACAACTTGACCAATACTTGCAACTACTCTATTCAATAAAGGATTTCCAATTCCAGCCTTATTGACAATCTTCTTCCAATTCTTTTTTAACCATAACCACATGAAATCCTTTCCATAGATGTTTGAAGTTATTCGCATTATTGGCATCTGTATATTCTGTGAACGAACGTCTGGACCTAATGTAAATTGTAAAGTCTTTAATAACAATTTTTTTTGTTTAAAACTGCACAAAGCAGCAAGAAATCGTAATTTTTCTTCCTGAGAACTTGCTTTTTTATAAAGTTGCATAAATTTTTTGTATACTGATTCATTTCCATTCCATGCAACCAACGAAAACACAGATTCTTGTAAATCTGCAGGTAGACTATTTGGGGTTTTTAGGAATTTGTTAAATCGTGATTCGGCTTCGGTTATTACTTGCTTATCCCCTAATTTTCCTAAACCTACTATTGCAAAGCTACGTAAAAGTGCATTTGTATGTGGTTCATTTCTCTTTTTATCCCATCCAAGTCTATCGATTATTGTTCCAAGAAAATTTATTGCATGTTGCCTTAATTCATCTGAAAATTTTTCTTTATGGGAAATTGTGTAGAGTGAATAAAGATTATGTGCCAAACTTAATGAGGAAATATAATTATCCTCATCATAATAGGCACTAGTAAAATCAAGGTAACTATGTACATTTTTTTTGCCTGATACTACCTGAGCAAAATAATCGTTTTGAAGACTCCAACGATCAACATAATCAATAATTTTTTCATCGATTAAGAGTGATAGATTCTCTAATGTGCTATCGTCATACTGAACACGATAAAACCCAGTTCTTCCAGGATTTATGATAAAATTTCTATCTTTATGTTTAAGTTTGGACTGCTCTGATTTCTTAATCATTAATTTTTTTGTTCTACTGTCTCCTTCTTCAATAATGAGTGGAATAGACCATGTGCCACTCTTAGATGACTTGGTTTCTTCAAGAAGAAATCTTGATTGTTTTAACAAGAGTGTGGAATTTTTCCTTGTAACTGAAACTAATGGAAATCCTATTTGATTAATCCATGTCTTCATCATCTTAGCAACTGGTTGTTTTGAAACATCACCAATTGCGTTCCAAAGATCACTTCCTTGCGCATTAGAGTATTGATGCTTCTTCAAGTATTTTTTCAGCCCATTTTGGAAATTTTTCTTTCCTACAAAGTGCTCAAGCATTCGTAATATGCATCCACCCTTATCATATGATATAGAATCAAAAATTGATCTAATCTCTGAAGGATGATTTACTTTAACATCAATTGGGTGAGATGATTTCAGAGAATCTAGGCTCATCGCTGTACTCATTGCATCATCTAAGAACTGATCCCAATAGTCCCACTCAGGATAAAACTTGTCAACTATCTTGGTAGCCATGAATGTAGCAAAGCTTTCATTTAGCCAGAGATCGTTCCACCATTTCATTGTAACCAAATTTCCAAACCATTGGTGTGCAATTTCGTGAGAGATTACTTCTGCTATGTATTGTTTGGTTCTAGTGGATGATGTTTTTGGATCATAAAGTAATATGGTTTCTCTGAATGTGATTGCACCCCAATTTTCCATTGCACCTGCTGCAAAATCCGGTATTGCAATCATATCAAGTTTTGGTAAAGGGTATTTTATTCCAAAATATTTTTCATACTCAGATAGGAATTTTTTTGTTAAATCCAATGATAATTTTGCCTTCTTCTTGTTTCCTTTTGTTGTTACAACTCTAATTTTGATATTCCTTAGATTATCATGTAGAAACTCAAATTCACCGACCCCTAAATACAAAAGATATGTTGACATTATTGGCGTTCTTTCAAACTCGACTAAAATTTTGGAATTAACATTCTTTTTTGCTTTTTCAGGCATATTAGAAATGGCTGTCATGTGTTTTTCAACTAGTAATGAAACATCAAATGTTGCCTTTATCGCTGGTTCGTCCCAACATGGAAATGCTCGTCTTGCATCAGCTGCCTCAAACTGTGTTGTTGCCAAATGTTTAGTCCTTCCTGATGTATCCTTGTACTTGCTTCGGTAAAATCCAAGTAATCTATCATTTAAGATTCCTGTAAATTCTATACAGATTTTTATTCGACCTGAAATTTTTTTTGATACTTGAATGGTCAATGTTTCATTTTTTTTATCTAAAATTGATTTTGCTTTAATAGTTTTTCCCTTGTGGATAAGATGGCAATTCTTTATCTCAAGTTCAGACGAGTTTAGTGTAAATATGTTGGTAGTGGTAGTGGTTAATGTAATAATCTCAATACCATTAAATGTGAAATTGGTAAAAATTGGCTCAAACTGAATATCGTAGTTAATCTGACTGATCTGTGACATTTTTATTCTATATCGGGGAGTGTACCAAGGTTATCTGAATCAACCAAATTATCATCTGTTCTTATATGTGCTTCACCATCTTTGACATAACTTCTGACATATTCTCCAGGCTTCCAATCAGTTTCACTTGCCTTGAAAATTGTGATGTATTTCTTACCACGCTTTATATCAGATGCCACTTCATGTTTGTTAACAATAATAGGCGGTCCAAGTTCATTATCCATATCCTCGTGAATTTGAACCTGACTAATTTGTCCTAATACCGGTCCACGCTTTACTGCACTTATTACAAAATCAGCCCAATTTGACATGTGATTGAGTTTTTTTTAAAGTATAATATAATACTAGACATTCTTAAAATATTCCAAAACAAAATAGTTAGTATGAGTGATATTAGATTTATTATGATCGGTCTTGTTACAGTTACAATCGGTTTTATCATACTAGGTGTGTTTGGTGCTCAGTTTACTGAAATTACCGTACAAACTAAAGAGTTTACAGAATGCTACAAGTATTTAGAAGATCAACCTCCTATCAAAATTGACTGTGATAAACATCTTCAAGATAAAAATATACTATTTGCAATAGTAGTTGGAATTCTAACTGGTGGTGGACTGGCGCTATTAAAGGGTGTTAAAGGTAAATGGGATCAAGACGTCAAACCTGAAGAGATGATGGGTCCTGGTGGAAATGATAAAAATGATGATTCCTAAGACAAGTTTTATAGAAAACTATCAAGCGACTCAGTGCTAATTTCATGATCTTCTAATTTTTTGGATAGTTTTTCGCCCATAGATTTGGCTGACTGCATCTTTCGTCTACCAATCCAATAGTATACCTCATCAATTGTGTCTTTAGCAATTAATACAACTAATCGTCCAGCTGTTTTTCTTCCAGTTCTTCCTCGTCTTTGAACAAATCTAATTGAGCTTGGAACATTATCATAAAACACAACAAGATTTACTTCGGAAATATCTAAACCCTCTTCTCCTACACGTGTTGCAACTAATACTTTAGTTTGCCCATCACGAAACCTTTGAACCGTTTCAATCTGTTTTTTTTGCTTAAGTCCAGTTTCACCAGCCTTACCAATTAGAATTTCAGATTTTATGCCAATTTCATTCAATCTTTCATTTATTACATTTACAGAATCACGATAACTCGTGAAAATTAAAACCTTGTCTTTGACTGGTGCAACAATTTCTAGAAGTTTTGGAATTTTTGAATGCTCTATTCCTTTTGACTGTGCAATTTTAGATAACTGTATTGCACGCATAAAATTTAGATCCACTTCAAATAATTCTTTTACACCTACACCCTTTTTCTTTTGTGCTCTCTCGCAAAATTTTAGAAATGATGTAATTCCATGAGCTTCAAGTATATTTAGTGCATATGTTATTCTTATTGCTGTAAAAAGTGGTTTTGCAGATCTTCTGTTTTGTGTTAGAACGTATTGACGTACTCGCAATAATGCAGAGAGTGATTTGTTTTCTACTGATAGTTGTATTCCATTTTTTCGCAACTGAGAATACCTCTCGTCTAATGCAATCTTTAGACAAGTCTGAATTGCTTTCATATCAAGTGGGAGATCAACGTTTATCCATTCAGTCTTTGTCTCTTGGATGTATGGCTTTACGTCTGGACTTTCATCTGTTTTTTGTAATACACGCTTAATTCTAAGAGATTTTATAATTTCTTCTGCTTTTTGTTTATCGCTTGGTAGTGTAGCAGTCATTGCCAAAAATCTTACGTTATTAGAAAAACTTGTTGCTATTGAAGTATATGCATAATCACCTATTGCACGATGTGCCTCATCAAAAATTACCAAACTAAACTGTTCTTGTGATACCAGACCGCGTTGGAGATCATTTCTTGTAATTTCTGGTGTGGCGCATACTATACTATTAATCCATAATTTTTTTCTTTTAGATATTAAATCCTCACCGGTTATAATTCCAATATCATCAAGTAAAACACGTTCCTTTAGAAACTCAAAATGCTGATTGACTAAAACTCGTGTAGGTGCTAAAAATAAGATCCCACCTTTTTTTTGTGATAAGATATCTAAAATCACCTGTAATGCAACAGTGGTTTTACCAAGACCTGTAGGAAGCACTACTAATGAATTCTGAGTTTTTGCTTCAGATGCAAGCGATATCTGATAATCTCTTACTTCAATTGAATTTGGCTTTACTAAATCATGCTGAAAATACTCAAGGGTCATTGAAAAAAAATAACGATCCGTAGGTTTTATCGTTTCTAGTAGTAATTTGTTATCTAGTAGTCTAACTTGATTCATTAGTAATTGTCATGAATGTTATATTACAGGTAAACAAAGAAATTTCATGACTGAAACTTTTACACGACCTTCATGGGATGAATATTTTATGCTTCAAGCAGAACTGGCAAAACTTCGTTCTAATTGCATGACGAGAAAAGTTGGTGCCGTGATTGTCAGAGAAAATAGGCAACTTGCAACTGGATATAATGGAACACCACCTGGAATAAAAAATTGCTATGAGGGTGGTTGTCAACGCTGTACTGATAGAATGGAAGGAAAAATAAAGTCTGGTGAAGGTCTTGGACGCTGTCTGTGTAATCATGCCGAAGCAAATGCCATAATGCATTGTGCTATACTAGGAATAGAGGCTGGTGCAAAAGGTGCAATACTTTATTCGACATTTGTTCCATGTTTGGAATGTACAAAAATGGCTATTACTATTGGGATTAAAAAATTTGTGTGCCTAGATAAATATCCTGAAACTGATTATGGATTAGTTAAAGAAGCTGGCGTACGGATTGAAATATTAGATAAGAACAAAATTTGGAGTTGGGCAAAAAAGCTTACAACTAGCGATTAAACATGCAATCTCAAGAGCAAACAGTTCAATCTGATGATGTACTGGATATTCCTAGCTCACTTTTAATCTCTGCAGCATATAATAGTCAACAGAAAAAAGCAGTACTAAAATTTTATGAGCCTAAATCAGAAAAAATTTTTTTATGGATTGATAAAACTGGTCATAAACCATATTGCTATTCAAAACTTTCAGTTAATGAGCTTGACTTTCTTTCAGAAAGACAGGATGTAATAGAAATTAAACAAGTTACAAAGCGCGACACACTACAAGATAAATTTATTTCAGTGTCTAAAATAATTGTAGAAGATCCACTAGCCATAGGTGGTACACAAACCACAAAAAGCATACGAAATGAGATTGAAACGTGGGAATCAGATATCAAATATTATGAAAACTATCTTTATGATAACAAACTGATTGTTGGTAAATATTACAAAATTGTAAACAATGAGGTCATACCTACAGATTTTGAAATATCTGATGATACAAAACTTGAACTAAAATGTCTTCTTTGGGATAAACTATCAAACTCTGGTATGACAGACACAAAGGAATTTCAAGATGCAATTTCAGATTGGGCAGAATTGTTAAACCAACCAATTCCAAGAATTAAAAGACTCAGTCTTGATATAGAAGTAGAGTCAGAAGTCGGCAGAATACCAGATCCAAAGCTTGCAGAAAAAAGAATCACGGCTGTTGGTTTTGAGGGTAGTAATGATATGAAAAAAATTTTTGTGTTAAGGAGAGATGGAATAGAAGAAGGGATAAATGAATTAGATGCCGGAATAGAACTAAAATTTTATGATAGTGAAAAAGAAATGATTGAAGATACTTTCTGCCTAATTGATGAATATCCAGTTCTACTTACTTACAACGGAGATGGGTTTGATCTTCCGTTTCTTTACAACAGAGCAAACAAACTAGGAATCAGTAAACAGAAAAACCCTCTTTTTATGATGAGAGATTCGGCTACGGTTAAACGAGGAGTTCATTTAGATCTATACAGAACATTCTCAAACAGAGCATTTCAGATCTATGCCTTTGGTCAAAAATACACTGATTTTTCTTTGAATAGTGTTTGTAAAGGAATTCTTGGTGAAGAAAAAATTGCACATGATGAAGAAATTGATGATATGACGTACTATAAAATCGCAAAATACTGCCAAAATGATGCACGGCTTACCTACAAACTTACTAGTTTCAATAATGATCTTCTGATGAATCTCCTAGTTGTCATCACACGTATAGCAAGAATGCCAATTGATGATATATCTAGAATGGGTGTCTCACAATGGATTAGAAGTTTAATGTACTATGAACACAGAAAAAACAACTTTCTGATTCCACGTAGAGCAGAACTGGATAACAAGTCTGCAGGTGTCGCAAATGATGCTGTAATTAAAGATAAAAAATATAGGGGTGGCATGGTAGTTGAGCCAATTGAAGGGATTCATTTTGATGTGACAGTAATGGATTTTGCAAGTCTATATCCAAGTATAATCAAAGTAAACAATCTTTCTTATGAAACAGTAAGATGCAGTCATAATGATTGCAAAAAAAATATGATACCGCAAACAAATCATTGGGTATGTACAAAGAAAAATGGATTAACATCATTAATTATTGGTTCCCTACGTGATCTACGTGTTAACTATTACAAAAATCAAGCAAAGAAATCAAACATTACAGAAGAAGAAAGGCAATTATACATAGTAGTAACTCAGGCTTTGAAAGTTATACTAAATGCAAGCTATGGTGTTATGGGTGCTGAAATATTTCCATTATACTATTTACCTGCAGCTGAATCAACAACAGGCATAGGTAGACACATAATTTTAGATACGATTGAAAAATGTAAAAAATCTGGAATTCAAGTTTTGTACGGTGACACTGATTCAATTTTTGTAAAGAATCTTACAGCAGATCAAATTAACACATTAATCAATAGAGCCAAGGAAGACCATGGAGTTGAACTAGAAGTAGATAAAGAATTTCGTTATGTAGTACTGAGTAATAGAAAGAAAAATTATTTGGGAGTTACAAAAGAAGGAAAAGCTGATGTAAAAGGATTAACAGGAAAAAAATCACATACGCCAAAATTCATTAAAACATTATTTTATGAACTACTGGATATTTTATCCGCAGTTCAAAAAGAAAGTGAATTTGATGGTGCAAAAAAACAGATAAGTAAAAAAATATCAGAATATGCAAAAAAAGTTCAAGAAAAGAAAATTCCATTATCAGACCTAGCTTTTAATGTAATGATTAGTAAAGCGCCATCGGAATATGTAAAAACTATTCCACAACATATTCGAGCTGCAAAACAACTTGAAACAATTAGAGAAATCAAAAAAGGTGACATTATATCATATGTAAAAATTCTCAACAAGCCAGGCGTAAAACCAGTTGAGATTGCAAAAACGGATGAAATTGATTCTTCAAAATATATGGAATTCATGGAAAGAACTTTAGAGCAAATTACATCGTCGATGGATTTGGATTTTGATACTATTTTGGGTAAACCAAAACAAACAGGCTTAGATCAATTCTTTTGGAATTAGTTTACATGTTTCTTGATGAAGTAACTTTATCCATAGTGGCAATTCTTGCTGGAATTCTAATTTTGTCTGGATGGGTTCCACAAATAATTAAAGGCTATAAAACAAAACGATTGAATGATGTTTCTTCATATCTAATGGCCTGCATATTTGTAGGTGCCGTATTATGGCTAATATATGGAATTGAGATAGATGATGTATATATTATCGGTGTTAATGTAGCAGCAATGTTCCTTACAATGACAGTCCTATGTATGAAACTAAAATATGAGAAAAAGTTCAATTCAATTGAGAAATAAAATGTTTATCATTAACTGCAAAAATTATGATGAGATTTCAGGTGAAAGGATTATTAGACTTGCTAAAATCTCAGAGAAAATATCAAGAAAGTATAAAATTTCAATTGCCATAT
>Ga0206685_10000279_pt1 | contig 15767 bp, 10 predicted proteins | sample M220012015metaG_FD_161049 | JGI IMG/M metagenome (GOLD analysis project Ga0206685, IMG submission 161049) | Ammonia-oxidizing marine archaeal communities from Monterey Bay, California, United States - M2 200m 12015 | ecosystem: Environmental > Aquatic > Marine > Intertidal zone | place: USA...
GGGGTCTTGAAGGCGGTGTGGGCGACCTCGTCGGCGACGGACCGGTCGATCTCGTGGCCGATTCCCGTGAACACGGGAATGTCGAGTGCCGCGATTGTGCGGGCCACCACCTCGGCGTCGAACGTCGCCAGATCGGCCGCCGAACCGCCGCCCCGCACGAGGGCGATGACGTCGGGTCGGTGCGTGGCAACGACCCGCAGCCCTTCGGCCACGTCGAGGGCCGACCCCCCGCCCTGGACGCGCGCATCTCGTTCGAGGATCGTGAATCCGACGCTGCTGCGTTCCAACTCGGTGCAGAAGTCGGCATGCGCTGCCGACCCCACGCTTGTCACCAGCCCGACCCGTAGGGGAGGGACGGGAACCATCAGCCCGGCATTGCGTTCGAGCAACCCTTCGTCGGCCAGGGTGCGCAGGAGTCGGTCGCGTTCGGCCGCCAGGCGCCCCAGCGTGAACGCCGGGTCGATTCCCGTCATGTTGAGTTGGAGACGGCCGCGCGGCGCATAGAAGCGCAGGTCGGCCCGCAGTCGGACCACGAGGTCGTCTTCGAGGGCGAGCCCACCCGCCTCGGTGAGGGTCCGCTCGACGCCGGGTCGGTTGCCCTTCCACAGGGTCACGCTGAACAGGGCGGTGGGCGCCTCCCCCGGCTGGTCGTTCGGCTCGGTCAGGTCGAAGTAGGTGTGCCCCGATCGTGCGAGGTGCAGGTTCGAGATCTGGCCCTCGACCCACAGGTCGTCCGGGAAGAGCGTCCGGAGGCCTTCCTCGACGAGGGCCCCGAGTTCTGCGACCGTGACGACCGGGAGATCGGAATCGGTGGCCATCGGGCCACTGTACCGATGCTCGAAATGGTGGACGCCGAACTGGTGGTCGGGACACGGCGCCCTCGGGTCGACGGCCGGTCAACCGGGGCGCATTGTTGCCGGTGTCAGAGCCGGACGCGTTCGCTGTCGGGGTCGTAGAACGGCCGGTAGGAGGCCGTCGCCGGAATCCGTTTGCCGTTCACCTCGATCTCGAAGGTCCCCTCGATCACCTGCGGCCGCGGGGTATCGGGCTCACTACCGAGGTAGGCCATTCCGAGTGCGCCGCCGACCGTGTGCCCGTACATGCCCGACGTGATCCGGCCGACCAGCCCACCGTCTCGGAAGACCGGCTCGTCGTGGTACAGGAGTGGCTCCGGGTCGTCGAGGCGGAACTGCACGAGGCGACGGGTGAGGCCGGCCTCGCGCTGTGCGACCAGTGCCTCGCGGCCGATGAAGCCGCCGGGCTTGTCCCACGAGACCCCCCAGGAGAGCCCGGCCTCGAGCGGGGTGTCCTCGTCGGCGATGTCGTCACCCCAGTGGCGGTAGGCCTTCTCCATCCGCAGTGAGTTCATGGCGTGGTAGCCGGCGAGGGTGAGGCCGTCGGGAGCGCCGGAGGCCCAGAGGGCGTCGAACACCCCGACGGCGAACTCGGTCGGCACGTACAGTTCCCAGCCCAGTTCGCCCATGTAGGTGCGGCGCACGGCGATCGCACGGGCGTAGGCCAGGTCGATCTCCTGGAGGGTGCCGAACGGGAAGGCCTCGTTGCCGAGGTCGGCGTCGGTGAGTGGCGCCACGATCTCACGGGCAAGCGGGCCGAAGACGCCGAGCGTTGCCCAGCCCGAGGTCACATCGGTAACCGTGATCCGGGCGCCGTCGGGCGTGTGCCGGGCGATCCAGTCGGCGTCCTTGACCTGGGTGGTGTAGGCGGTGACGACGAGGAAGCGCTCCTCGTCGAGCCGGTTGACGGTGAGGTCCGCCTCGATCCCGCCGCGCTCGTTCAGCCAGGTCGTGTACACGGACGTGCCGGGCTCGGCGTCGACGTCGGCGGAGGAGATCTGGTTGAGCACCTCTGCGGCATCTGGGCCCTGGACCAGCAGCTTGACGAGCGAGGACTGGTCGAACAGGGCGGCGCCCTCCCGGCAGGCCCGGTGCTCGGCCGCCGAGTGCCCGAACCAGTTCTGACGACCGTAGGTGTACTCGTAGACGGGTTCGACGCCTTCAGGGGCGAACCAGTTCGGGCGCTCCCAACCGCCGTTCTCACCATGGCAGGCGCCAAGGCCGGCCAGCCGGTCGTGGACGGCGGAACGGCGGACGCCCCGGGCCGTCTCGACCTGGCGGAACGGCCAGTGCATGGCGTAGAGCAGGCCCAGCCCCTCGACGGACCGGTCGCGCAGGTAGCGGCGGTTGGTCTGAAACCCCTGCATGCGGCGGATGTCGACGTCCCAGAGGTCCATCGGCGGCCGTCCGCCGACGATCCACTCGGCGAGCACCTTGCCGACGCCACCGGCCGACTGGAGGCCGATCGAGTTGAAGCCCGTCGCCACGAACAGGTTGCGCACCTCGGGGGTCTCGCCGAGCAGGTAGCGGTCGTCAGGGGTGAACGACTCGGGGCCGTTGAACTCGAGGCGCAGCGGCACCTCGGCCAGCAGCGGGATGCGTTCGCAGATGCGCTCGTAGACCGGCGCTATGTGGTCCCAGTCGAACGGGAACTGCATGTTGGGTCGGTCGATCGGGATGCCGTCTGTGCCGAAGGGCTTGGCGACCGGTTCGAAGAAGCCGACGAGCAGGCGCCCGGCCTCCTCCTTCACGTAGGTGCAGTTGTCTGTGTCGCGCAGCACCGGCAGGTCCGACGGCAGGTCCGGGATGCCGTCGGTGACCAGGTAGAAGTGCTCGCAGGCGGCCAGCGGGATGTTGACGCCGATGTCCCGGCCCAACTTGTGTGACCACATGCCGGCCGCCACCACGACGTGCTCGGCATCGACCGGGCCCCGGTCGGTGTCGACGCCGACGGCCCGGCCGTTGAGGGTCCGGATGCGATCGACCGAGACGCCCTCGATGATCCGGGCGCCCTTCTCCCTCGCGACTGCAGCCATGGCCATGGTGGTGTCGATGGGGGAGGTCTGTCCGTCACCGGGGAGCCAGACCCCGCCGTGGACGCCCTCGGGGTTCAGCAGTGGCCAGCGATCGACCAGTTCATCGGTGTCGATGACTTCGACGTCGACGTCGAAGCACCTGGCCATGCCCGCGCCCCGCACGAGCTCCTCGAGTCGCTCGGCGCTGCCGGCGACGCTTACGGATCCGACCTTCTTGAAGCCGGTCGGGTGGCCCATCTCGCGTTCCAGCCGGTCGTAGAGGTCGGCGGAGTAGGCGGCCAGCCGGGTCATGTTGTGGGTGGCCCGCAGGCAGCCCACCAGGCCGGCGGCGTGCCAGGTAGTGCCGCTGGTGAGCGTGTGGCGTTCGAGCACGACGACGTCGGTCCAGCCGAGTTCGGCGAGGTGGTAGGCGATGCTGGCACCGACGACGCCACCACCGATGATGACGACCTGGGCCCGATCAGGAAGTTGTGATGCCACGTTGCCCTTCTGCTGCCGGCGAGCATTGATGTTAGATGGGGTTACATATAAGTTACGGACTCTAACGAGGGCGATCGGGGCCATACGGCCCGTCCGGGGGTCGCGGCCGCCGATCGGTTGCCGGAGTGTACGACGCCGTCCTCGATCGATCCACGAGAGCAGGTAGAGCGATGAGCGAACAGCGCGCACAGGCCCAGCGCCACCTCATTCCCCACTTCACCCCCGGCGCCGCTTGGCGCAGTGACTCCCTCCCCATCTTCGAGCGGGCCGAGGGCTGCTACCTCTTCGACACCGAGGGCAACGAGTGGTTGGACGGCCTCGCCGGACTGTTCTGCGTCAACATCGGCCACGGGCGGACCGACCTGGCGGAGGTTGCCGCCGAGCAGATGGGCCGCCTCGCCTATGCCACCAACTGGGGCAATGCCCACCCGCCGTCAATCGAGGCGGCGTCGATGATCGCCGACTTCGCCCCCGGCGACCTCTCCGAGGTGTTCTTCGTCAGTTCGGGCTCCGAAGCCGTCGAGTCGGCGCTCAAGTTCGCCCGCAACTACCACCTCTCCCAGGGCGACGAGGGCCGCTACAAGGTCATCGCCCGCAACTGGGCCTACCACGGCACCACCCTCGGAGCCCTCGCTGTGACCGGCATCCCGAAGTTCCGCGACCCGTTCCTCCCCATGCTCTGGGACGGCGCCCGACACGTGCCCAACACCCGCCAGTGCACCTCGCCCGCCGGCACGCCGGTCGCTGACCTGTCCTGTGTTCGGGCCGTCGAGGAGGCGATCCTGGCCGAGGGCCCCGAGACCGTCGCCGTGGTCATTGCAGAGCCGGTCCAGAACGGCGGCGGCGCCCTCGTGCCCCCCGATGGCTACTGGCAGGAACTACGCCGCATCTGCGACCGCCACGGGGTCCTCCTTGTCGCTGACGAGGTCATCTGCTCGTTCGGGCGCTTCGGCCATTGGTTCGCCAGCGAGCGCATGGGCGTCGTGCCCGACATGATCACTTTCGCCAAGGGCGTCACCTCCGCCTATCAGCCCCTCGGCGGCGTCGTCATACGCGGCGAACTGGTCGAGTCGGTCCACGACTCGCCCATGGGCACCTATATGCACGGTTCCACGTTCGGCGGCCATCCGGTCGCCACCGCCGTGGCCGTCGCCAACATGTCGGCGATGCGCGACGAGGGCCTGACGGAGCACGTGCTCGCCAACGAGGCCGGCATGGCCGAGTCGCTCGCCAAACTGGCCGACGTCCACCCGTGCGTGAAGGAGGTCCGGGGGAGCGGGTTCTTCTACGCCATCGATCTCTGCGCAGACCGCGAGGCCGGCCGGGAACTGAGCCCCGACCAGGAGGCGGGCCTCCGTGGTGGCGTCCTGGGCGGCTTCGTCCGGGAGCAGCGCATGACCATCCGGCCCGACGACCGGGGCTATACGGGCCTGACCATCTCACCGCCCCTGATCGCTGACGGCACGGTGGTCGAGGATCTGGTGGACCGAACCGATCGGGTGCTGGAGCGCACGGGCGCCTGGTTGTCGGAAATTGCCTAGGCAATCAACGCCTACGATCTGCGACAAGGGGGAGTGCCGGTGAAGGACCTGTCCGTACAGAACGTGAGCATGGTTTACGAACTGCCCAAGGGCGGTTCGGTCCAGGCCCTGCACGACGTTTCGTTCGACCTCGAGGCCGGCCGCCTGCTGACGCTGCTGGGACCATCGGGTTGTGGCAAGACGACGCTGCTCAACATCGTCGCTGGGTTCCTCGCCCCCAGCGGCGGGTCGGTCGAACTGGGCGGCACGCCGATCACCGGCCCCGGCCAGGAGCGGGGCATGGTCTTCCAACAGGGCGCCCTCTTCGAGTGGCAGAACGTCGCCCAGAACGTGGCGTTCGGGCCCCGGATGAACCGGAGGAAGAGGTCCGAGACGAAGGCCCTGGTCAATGGCCTGCTCAACACGGTCGGCCTCACGGGCTTTGGCGACAAAGCCATCTACGAACTCTCGGGTGGCATGCAGCAGCGGGTGGCGCTGGCCCGATGCCTCGCCAACGAGCCCGAGGTCATCCTGATGGACGAACCGCTGGGAGCGCTCGACGCCCTGACCCGGGAGAAGATGCAGGGCCTGATCCTCAAGCTCTGGAAGGAGACGGGCAAGACCATCATCCTGGTCACCCACAGCGTCGAAGAGGCCCTGTTCCTCGGCGACAAGTTGTTCGTGATGGCCCCACGCCCGGGCCGCATCGAGAAGGCCTACGAGTTGCCGTTCGCCGAGGTCGGCCTCACCACCGACCCCCGGAAACTCAAGGCCTCGGCAGAGTTCATCGAGAAGCGCGAGGAACTGCTCTCGATGATCTGGGGCATGGAGGAGCAGATCATGGGCCACGAGGGGGGGATGTCATGAGCGAGCACGTTCCCGCCCCTGTCGCCGGGTCACCCGTCGAGGACGCGAAGGCATCACGTTTTGGTCGTCGCCGGGGCATGCAGAGCCGCAAGACCGTCACCTTCGGCGACGCCTCCGATGTCACGACCTCGAAGGGCTGGATGCTGGTCTCACTCGGCGGCCTCTTCCTGCTCTGGTGGTGGTTCACCCGAGGTCCTGAGCCGATCCTCGACGAGAAGACCTTCCCGAGTCCCTTCGCCACCTGGGATGCCTTCGTGGACTGGTGGCGCGACGGCTACCGCCGGGCCTCGGCATGGGAACACGCCTCCGCCAGCCTCAGCCGGGTCCTCAAGGGCATGCTCATCGGGACGATCATCGGGATCCCTGTGGGCTTCGCCATGGGCCTCTCGCGGGTTCTGCGCGGTATTTTCGACCCCATCGTCGAACTGTTCCGGCCGGTCCCACCGCTGGCCCTGCTGCCCATGTTCATCATGTGGTTCGGTATCGGCGAGGAGTCGAAGGTCAACCTGCTGGTCTGGGCGTCGGTCTGGGTGATGATCATCGCCAGCCGGGCCGGGGTGCTCGGTGTTTCCGGCTCCAAGGTGCACGCCGCCTACTCGCTGGGCGCCAACAAATGGCAGATCCTCCGGTACGTGATCCTCCCCAACGCCCTGCCCGAGGTGTTCACCGGCCTCCGCGTGGCGCTCGGGGTCAGCTGGGGGACCCTCGTTGCCGCCGAGCTGGTCGGCGCCGAGAAGGGGCTCGGTGCTTCGATCTACATCGCCAGCCGGTTCTTCCGCATGGACATCGTGCTCATGAACATCGTCATCATCGGTGTGATCGGTGCGCTCATGGACCTGGTGATGCGCCTCCTCGAGTCGCGGCTCATCCCCTGGCGGGGCAAGAGCTGAGCGGGATCCGATTCTCATGAGCGGCTCGCGGCCCGCCCTCGTGGCGGAGTGGCACGAGAAGGCCTGCGTCGACCCGGCACGGGTCGTCCTCGCCGACCTGGGCGACCCGAGGGCCGATGAGGCGGCCGCCCGACTGCGTGGCGATGGTCTCGCGGTCATCGTCGAGCCGGTTGTCGACCCCGGGGATGAGGCCTGCGGTCCGGCGATCGCCGCCGGACTCGACCCGGCGGACCCGATCGTCGCCGCCACCCTGCTGGTGCGGAGCGGATGGGCCGATGCAGCGGTGGCGGGTGCCACCCGTCCATCCGCCGACGTGCTCCGGGCCGGCCTCAAGGTCCTGGGCGTGGCCCCGGGTGTCTCGGTCGTCAGCAGTTGCTTTCTGATGGTCCTGCCCGACGGCCGCCCGATCACGTTCGGCGACTGTGGTGTGGTGCCCGACCCGGATGCCGGGCAGTTGGCCGCCATCGCGGCTTCCTCGGCGCAGACCCATGCGGCACTCACCGGCGAGGAGCCCCGCGTGGCGATGCTCTCGTTCTCCACGAAGGGGAGCGCGCAGCATCCCCGCATCGACAAGGTGAAGGAAGCGACGCGACGGCTCGGCGAGTCGGCGCCGGATCTCGTCGTGGACGGCGAGTTGCAGTTCGACGCCGCATGGGTGCCCGAGGTTGCCGCCTTGAAGGCCCCGGATTCGCCGGTGGCCGGCCGGGCCAACGTTTTCATCTTCCCGGACCTCGACAGCGGCAACATCGCCTACAAGATCGCCGAGCGCCTTGGCGGCGCCCGCGCCTACGGGCCGCTGCTCCAGGGCCTCGACGGGGTGCTCCACGACCTGTCCCGCGGTTGTTCGTCCTCCGACATCGTGGACGTCGTGGTGATAGCCGGCCTCCTGGCCAGCGCACGCCGGGGCTGAGGGAGGTCGGGTGCCGCTCGAGGCCGTCCTGCTGGTGCTGGCCTCGACGGTGATCCATGCGGGCTGGAATGCCCGCCTCCACCGGATGGACGACCCGGCGGTTGTGATCGCCACCTCATACCTCTGGGTCGGGGTGGTCCTCCTGCCCATGGTGGTCGTCGATCCGCCGGTCGAGGTGTTGGGTTGGGTGTTCGCCAGCGCCGCTGCGCAGGCCGTCTACCTCGGCTTCCTCGGGTCGGCCTACCGCGACGGCAGCCTCAGCGTCACCTATCCGATCGCCCGCGGGACGGCTCCGCTGCTGATCGGGTTGGGCGGATGGTGGCTGCTCGGTGAGACACCGTCGATCGCCACGTCGGTGGGACTGGTGGTCCTGACGGTGGGGATCCTCCTCGTGGCGGGCCTGGGAGCCCGACTCCGGGAAGGTCGTGCCGTCGCCATGGCGCTGCTGACCGGACTCGGCACGGTCGGCTACTCGCTCATCGACGCCCGGTCGGTCGACCTCACCGGCGTACTCGGATACCTCTCGGTGATCATGATCCTGAGCTCCCTGGTCGTCTTTGCGGTGCGTCAGCCGGGGGTGGAGAGGATCCGGGCCTCGTTGCGGCCCGGGGTCCTGATCGGCGTCGGGCAGGGCACCGCCTACGCCCTCGTGTTGTTGGCCTTCAAACAGGCGCAGGCGGGCCAGGTGGCGGGTCTGCGGCAGATGTCGGTCGTGCTCGGCGTGCTCCTGGCCCGGGAGGCGCTGGGTCCGAGGGCTCTGGGCGGAGCGCTGGCGGTGGCAGTCGGCGCGGCGCTCGTCGTCTGGTGATCCGGGCCATGAAACAATGCGGTCTAACTAGAGTGCGAGGGGTGCTAACACTATGGTGAGGGCATGAGCCGACGCACCCTCGACACGGACCGGGTGGTCGCGACGGCAGCAACCCTGGCTGACAGTGAGGGCCTCGATGCAGTGACCCTCACCCGTGTCGCCAACGAACTGGGCGTGCGCCAACCTGCCCTCTACCGGCACGTCGACAGTTTCGACGCCATGATCCGACTCCTCGGCCTGCGTGGCCGCGAGATTCTTGCCGACCGTCTCGCTGCCGCCGCCGTCGGTGTCGCGGGCGACGAGGCGGTACGGGCCGTCGGAAGCGCATGGCGGGAGATGGTCCGCGACCATCCCGGTCTCTATGCCGCAACAGACCGCTATCCCTGTGCCGGCGACGCCGAACTCGAGGGGGCCGTCGACAAGGTCGTCGCCGTCCTCGGTCGGTCCCTGGCCGCCTACGAACTCTCCGACGACGAGCAGGTTCACGTCGCACGGACAATGCGGGCGGCCTTCCACGGCTTCGCCCACCTCGAGTCGGGCGACGGCTTTCCGCAGCCGCACGACACGGACGACACCTTCGACCACCTGCTGGATCTCCTCTGCAGCGGCATCCAGCCCAGGGCCTCCAGGTAGCCGGACCCCAGATGTCGCGAGTCCGGATAGGCCGCCTGAATCCATGACCCGTCTGGGCTTTGTGCTCGACTCGGGCAGCTGTATCGGCTGCCATGCCTGCACCGTGGCGTGCAAGAGCGAGCACGACGTGCCGCTCGGCGTCAACCGCACCTGGGTCAAGTACGTCGAGACCGGTGTCTTCCCCGACACGGACCGGCACTTCTCGGTCATGCGGTGCAACCACTGCGACGACGCGCCGTGCATGGCCATCTGCCCGACCTCGGCGCTGTTTCGTGCCGACAACGGCGTGGTCGACTTCGACGACGACAACTGCATCGGCTGCAAGGCGTGCATCAACGCCTGTCCGTACGACGCCATCTACATCAACCCCGCCACCTCCACGGCCCACAAGTGCAACTTCTGCAACCACCGGATCGAGGAGGGGCTCGAGCCGTCGTGCGTGATCGTCTGCCCGACCCAGGCAATCCGGGTCGGCGATCTCGACGACCCCGACTCCGAGATCTCCCGCCTCTTCGCCAGCGGCGAGGGCAAGGTGCGGACGCCTGAGCAGAAGACCCTCCCCAAGGTGGTCTACAAGGGCGCAGATCCCTCGACGCTCGACCCGTTGGCCTCGGCCATCGCTGCCGATGGCCTCATCTGGGCCGACACCACCCCGGCGCACTCCACGCCGACCCCCGTGGCTCTCACCGCAGCGCCCTCGCGTGACGACGGAGCCGACATGGCCCGCACCGTCTACACCACCCAGCACAAGCCCACCTGGGGTTCGATGGTTTCCGGCTACCTGGTCACCAAGGCGATCGCCGCCGGTGTGATGCTGGTCGCATCGCTGCTGGTGATGCTCGGCCACGGCTCTGAACAGGCCGCCGTCGGCGTCGTGCCACCGATGGTCGCCGGGGCCTTTCTCGTCCTCACCGGCGCCCTGCTGGTGGGCGACCTCAAGCAGCCTCGACGCTTCCACTACCTCCTCACCCGAGGCAACCGCACGTCGTGGCTGGTCAAGGGTGCCTATGTCCTGGCCGGCTTCGCCGCGTGCCTCGCCGCCTGGTGGATCGCCGGCCTGGCGGATGCCGGCGGGGTCCTGCTCCTCCTCGTGGCCCCCACGGTGCTGCTGGCCCTCGGTACCGCCGGCTACACGGCCTTCCTGTTCTTCCAGTGTGAGGGCCGCGACCTCTGGCAGGAACGCCTGCTGCTCCCCGTCCTCCTTGCGCAGGCGATGGTCGCCGGCGGATCTGCGACCCTCGTCATGGACCTGTTCATGGAAGTGCCCGAGACCGGAGCGGTGAAGGTGATGTTGGCGATCGGTGTCGTCGCCAACATCGGACTCGTGGCCATCGAAGTCCGGCGCCGCCACTCGCGGCACGTCACGATGGCGCTCGCCGACCTGACCCGGGGGGCGCAGCGGTCCCGCTTCCTGGTGTGGCTGCTGCTGACCCCGCCCGTCCTCCTGCTCGAGGCGTTCGGCCCCGTGCCGTCGGCCCTCGGGGGCCTCTGCGCCCTTGTCGGCCTGTTCGCCTACGAGGACGCCTACGTGCGGGCCGGCCAGTCGGTGCCGCTGTCGTGAAGGAGTTGCCGTCGTGTTGAACGCCTACCCGCCCGAGGAGAACTGGGACGACCATCGGGCCCTCGACGCCAAGGCCTGGCCCCGCAGGGTCGAGCGCCGGTTCCGCCTGGTGCCGACCACCTGCTTCAACTGCGAGGCCAACTGCGGACTCCTGGCCTACGTGGACAAGGACACCGGGAAGATCGCCAAGTTCGAGGGCAATCCCGTCCATCCCGCCAGCCGGGGCCGCAACTGCGCCAAGGGTCCGGCCACGCTCAATCAGGTCGAGGATCCCGAGCGGATCCTCCACCCCATGAAGCGGGTCGGCGATCGCGGCGAGGGTCTCTGGGAGCGCATCACCTGGGACCAGGCCCTGGACGAGATCGGCGAGCGCATCGGACGGGCCTTCCGGGAGGACCGGAGGCACGAGGTCATGTACCACGTGGGCCGGATGGGCGACGACAGCTACATGGAGCGGGTCCTGCACGCCTGGGGGATCGACGGCCACAACAGCCACACCAACATCTGCTCCAGCGGCGCTCGGGTCGGCTTCGCCACCTGGATGGGCTTCGACCGGCCGTCGCCAGACTTCGCCAATGCCAGGGTCATCTTCCTCATCTCCTCGCACCTCGAGGCCGGGCACTACTTCAACCCGCACGCCCAGCGGATCCTCGAGGGGAAGGAGAACGGCGCCACGATCGTCTGCATCGACCCGCGGCTGTCGAACACGGCATCGCAGGCCGACCACTGGTTCTCGGCATGGCCGGGCACCGAGGCGTTCCTGCTGCTTGCCATCGCCCGACTGCTCATCGAGAACGACACCTGGGACCGGGCCTTCGTCGAACGCTGGGTCAACTGGCAGACGTTCCTCGCCGAGACTCGCCCCGACCTCGATCCGGTGTTCGACAACGTCGGTCCCGCCCTTCTCGACCACTACGCCGAGTACACGCCGGCCGAGGCGGCCCGGGTGTGCGGCATCGACGAGGACCGCATCCGCGAGGTCGCCCGGGTGGTCGGCGAGGGCCTCGGCGGCTTTGCCGGCCACACGTGGCGGGCGGCGTCGGCCGGCAACGAGGGGGGCTGGCAGGTGTCACGCTGCCTCTGGTTCGTCACCGTCCTCACCGGAAGCGTCGGTACCGAGGGCGGCACCAACGCCAACGGCTGGAACAAGTTCATCCCGGTCACCCCGATCCACCCCGAGCCGCAGGGCGAGTGGAACGACCTGACCTGGCCCGCCGAGTACCCGCTGACCCACCACGAGTTGTCGATCCTGCTGCCGCACTTCCTCAAGTCCGGTCGGGGGAAGCTCGACACCTACTTCACCCGGGTCTACAACCCGCTCTGGACCAACCCCGATGGCTTCACGTGGCTGGAGGTGCTTGCCGACCCCGAGAAGGTGGGCTGCCACGTGGCACTCACCCCGACCTGGAACGAGTCGGCGTGGTACGCCGACTACGTGCTGCCCATGGGCGTGGCCTCCGAACGCCACGACGTCGGCAGCTTCGAGACCCACAACGGCATGTGGATCGGCTTCCGCCAGCCGGTGCTGCGCCGCCACGGCGAACTCGAGGGCGAGTCGTTCGACCGCACCCACGAGGCCAACCCCGGCGAGGTGTGGGAGGAGCAGGAGTTCTGGATCGACCTGTCGTGGCGCATCGACCCCGACGGCTCGCTCGGAATCCGCCGGCAGTTCGAGAGTCGGGAGAACCCCGGCACGCCGCTCACGCTCGACGAGTACTACACGATGCTCTTCGAGGGCTCGGTCCCCGGCCTCCCCGAGGCGGCCGAGGCCGAGGGCCTCACCCCGCTCGAGTACATGCGCCGCAAAGGCGCCTTCGCCCTGCCCGGCGACCAGTACCGGGTCTACGAGCGCGACGTCGCCGACGCCGACCTGGTCGGCACCGAGAAGGACGCCCAGGGTGTCTACCGCAGGCCCGGGACCGCCGGCTCGTATGGCTCGCTCGACGAGATCAACGGCCACATGCCCTTCATCGGCGATGGCTCGCCGGCGGTCGACATCGCCGGTGAGGCCAAATTCGGTTTCCCGACGCCGTCCAAGAAGCTCGAGCTCTTCTCGGAGACGATGCGCGACTGGGGCTGGCCCGAGTACGCCACGCCGACGTTCATCAGGAGCCACGTCCACTGGGAGGACCTGGACTTCGCTGCCGGCGAGCGGATCCTCGTCCCCACCTTCCGGATCCCGACGCTGATCCACACACGCTCGGCCAACTCCGAGTGGCTCAACGAGATCAGCCACCGCCACCCGCTGTGGGTCCATCCCAGCGACGCCGAGGAACTCGGCATCGAGGAGAACGGGCTCGTCCGGATCACCACCCGGATCGGACACTTCGTGATCGCCGCATGGCGCACCGAGGGCATTCGACCCGGTGTCGTGGCGGCCAGCCACCACATGGGCCGTTGGCGCCTCGACGAGGACAAGGCCCGCTCCTGGGGTGCCGGAAAGGCGTCGGTCGAGCGGGAGTCCGACGGCCGCTGGCGCCTGCGCCGCGAGCACGGCAACCAGCCGTACGACAGCGACGAGCCGGACACCGGCCGCATCTGGTGGTCCGACACGGGCGTCCACCAGAACCTGACCTTCCCCGTGCAGCCCGACCCGGTCAGCGGCATGCATTGCTGGTTGCAGCGGGTGACGGTCGGCCCGGCACAGCTCGGCGACGCCTACGGCGACGTCGTGGTCGACACCGAGGCCTCACACGCCGTGTTCGAGGAGTGGCTGGCCAAGACGCGTCCCGGTCCCGGCCCCGACGGCCTGCGTCGACCGCTGTGGTTCGCTCGCCCCGTCAAGCCGAAGGCGACCGCTTACCAGGCCGACTGAGCGCACGTTCGGGATTCGGTCCCTGACGCGTGATGACCCCGGCGTGGTTCCTGGGAACCGCCGGGGTCATCGACGTGGCGGAAGGTATGGGATTTGAACCCATGGTGACCCGGAGGCCACAACGGCTTTCGAGGCCGCCCCATTCGTCCGCTCTGGCAACCTTCCACCGATGAGGCTAGCCAGCGGCCGGAATCCGGCCAACGGTGTTCGGAACCTGGTCAGCGGCGATCGGCGAAGAAGTCCACCAGGAGGTCGAGGCATTCCTCCTCGCGCACGCCGTGGGTTACGGGAAACTCATGGTTCAGGCGGGGGTCGGTCCCCAGGTGGTAGAGGGAACCCAGCGCCCCGGCGTCGAGGTTTGCCCCGCCGTACACGACCCGTCCGATTCGCGCCGCCCATGCGGCACCGGCGCACATCGGGCAGGGCTCGAGCGTGACCACGAGCGTGGCTCCTTCGAGCCGCCACGAGCCGAAGGCCTCTGCGGCGTCTCGGAGTGCCAGAACCTCGGCGTGGGCCGTGGGGTCGCCGGTGGCCTCCCGCTCGTTGTGGCGTCGGGCGACGACTTCGCCGTCGACGACGACCACCGCACCGATTGGGACCTCGCCGTCGGCAGCCGCCAGGCGGGCCTCGTCGAGGGCGAGGTCCATGAGGGCTTCGTCGTCCATGACGGCGACGATAGGTGCGGGACGCGCCACACCCGCCTTCGAGCGTGGCGGCCAGGCGATCTGCGGCACCCCGGGGGTTCCGCTGAGAGCTGCTGCCTTCCGGCCCTGACCCGGTTCACGGGCCCCGGTCGCACAGGACCCGACCGCCACACTCGAAGGCGGGTGTGTATCGAAACGATACCCACAGCCGCCAGACCCTGCGCCCGTTGGAAAGGCGGCCGCTAGCCTTGCCCCCGGATTCCGCCTCGGGCGGTTCCCCGGAGGGATGCGAGAGCGGACGAATCGGCACGCTTGGAAAGCGTGTGTGGCCCTTGGTCACCGTGGGTTCGAATCCCACTCCCTCCGCCGTGCGGTGGCCCGCGGCACGCCCCCGGGCGTGTCGCAGGGCCGCTGTAGGGTGAGCGGTGTATGGAGTACACGGCCCTCTACCGCCGCTACCGACCGCGCCGGTTCGACGAGATCCGGGGGCAGGACCACGTCGTCGCTGCGCTCCGCAACGCCGTGAGCGAGGACCGCGTCCACCACGCCTACCTCCTGAGCGGGCCCCGGGGCACCGGCAAGACCACCGCCGCCCGGATCCTCGCCAAGGCACTCAACTGCACGGCGCTGGCCGATGGCGAGCCCTGCTGCGGGTGCGAGTCGTGCATAGCCATCGACGCCGGCCGGTCCTTCGATCTGCACGAGCTCGACGCCGCATCCAACAACAAGGTCGATGACATCCGCGACCTCCTTGCCAAGGTCGCCCTCGGCACGCCGGGCCGGACGAAGGTGTACCTCCTTGACGAGGTCCACATGCTCACCCCGGGGGCCGAGAACGCCCTGCTCAAGACGCTCGAGGAACCGCCCGGCCACGTCGTGTTCGTGCTCGCAACCACCGAACCCCACAAGGTCGTCGAGACCATCCGTAGCCGGTCCCAGCACCTCGAGCTGGGCCTGCTGTCGGCCGGTGAGATCGCATCGCTGATTGCCGACGTGGTCACCGACGCCGGCCTCGACGTGGACGAGGAGGGTCAGGCACATGCGGTGCGGGCCGGTCGCGGCTCGGCACGCGACGCGCTCTCTGCCCTCGACCGGGCTGTGGCGGGTGGGGCCGTTCCCGACGACACCACGACCGCCGAACTGCTTGCCGCCATCGCCGACTCGGACGCAGCAGCAGCACTGGGGGCGATCGCCACGGGTGTCTCGCGTGGACGGGAGCCCCGGGTCCTTGGTGAGGCACTGCTGTCGGCACTGCGCGATGCCTTCCTCGTCCGCATGGGCGTGCCGCCCGACCAACTCTCCGACGACGACCGGTCCCGAGCCGAGTCGTTCGCGGAGTCCCTTTCCCCGGCCACGATCACGAGGGCACTCGAGGTGCTCGGCACCGCCCTGGTCGACATGCGCCGGGCGCCCGATCCTCGGGTGGACCTCGAGGTCGCCCTGGTCCGGTTGGCGACGTCGACTGGCAGCACACCCGGTTCGCCGCCCGTCGATGCATCGACCCTCGAAGACCTGGTTCGACGAATCGAGCAGCTCGAACACGCCCTGGCCGAGGGCCGCCCGGTCGCCGTACCCGCTGCCACGCCGCCACCGGTGCCGCCGAAGCGTTCCTGGAGGGGACCGGCGGCGAAGGCCCGCGAGACCCTCGCCTCCAGCCGGGGGCCCGAGCCTGTTGCCGAGCCTGTTGCCGAGCCTGTTGCCGAGCCTGTTGCCGAGCCTGTTGCCGAGCCTGTTGCCGAGCCTGTTGCC
>Ga0206685_10000281_pt1 | contig 15664 bp, 38 predicted proteins | sample M220012015metaG_FD_161049 | JGI IMG/M metagenome (GOLD analysis project Ga0206685, IMG submission 161049) | Ammonia-oxidizing marine archaeal communities from Monterey Bay, California, United States - M2 200m 12015 | ecosystem: Environmental > Aquatic > Marine > Intertidal zone | place: USA...
ATAACAGCTTATACTGTCGTTGCCACAGATCACAATACATTACTACAAGTCAATGCGACTGCTTCTGCTGTAACAGTTACGATGTTAGCAGTAGCAACAGCAGGAGATGGATTTAGAGTTGGTGTTAAAAGATTAAACGGAAATACTAATAAGGTTACAGTTGATGGCAGTGGAAGTGAAAAAATAGATACTACCTTAACTTCCGTATTAACTACTTTAAACGAAGTTCAATGGTATGTCTGTGATGGTTCTAATTGGCAAACAGAAGCTGATTATAAATCATATAATGTTGCCAAAGGTTCTGATATAGCATCAAGTACAACCCCAACAATTCCTACAGATGGTAATTATTTTGATGTCACAGGAACTACAACAATCGTTACTTTTGTTGTTAATTCTAATCGACATTTCTTTTTACAATTTGATGCTGCGGTCTTACTGACGTTTGATGCGACAAATTTAGATTTGCCGAGTGGGGCGAATATTACAACTGCCGCAGGAGATGTGGCAGAATTTTTCAGCACAGGTTCTAATGATGTGCAATGCGTAAACTATACTAGGGCTGATGGTTCAGCAGTTGCAGGTAACATAGGTAAACAATCTATATGGATTCCATCTGGGTCAATGCGCCCTACAGTTTCAAATGGTTGCGCTGCATTAACAGATGTTGAAACAACTGCTGGAAGACCTGATATGACTGTTTTGGATTTCGATGATGGCAGTGATGAACACGCACAATTTCAAATTTCATTTCCTAAGAGTTGGAATGAAGGAACGATTACTTTCCAAGTTTATTGGCAATCAACAGCAACAGATACCGATGGGGTAACTTGGGGTTTACAGGGGTTAAGTGTTCCTGATAATACAACTATTGATGCAGTTTATGGAACGGCTGTTGTAGTAGATGATGCCAACCAAGGTGCCGCAGAAGAAATGTTAGTAACTGCTGAAAGTGATGCTGTAACAATTTCAAATGCAGCAGTAGATTGCACGACATTTTTTAGAGTTTTTCGTGATGTTTCAGATGCAAACGATACTGCGGCTGAAGATGCAAGATTAATAGGCGTTAAACTATTTTGGACAACTGATGCAGGGAATGATGCTTAATGTTTTATGGTTCATTAATTGGCTTTGGTCAGCATATTCAACAATTAGAATTTATGTCTGCTTCACATGATGGAAGTGAGGCAACAGATGGTGATTATAAAGTCATCACCTTTACTTCAAGCGGTACATTCACGCCAACTGTAGGATTTAATGCAACTTATGGTGCAAAAGTTGAACATCTTGTTATCGCTGGTGGTGGTGGAGGGGGTTGTGGCAATGTCAGCGGCGGTGCAGGGGCTGGTGGTTATTTAACGAATAGTGCTGTTGATTTTAGCGTAGCATCTCAATCATACTCAATTACTGTTGGTGCTGGAGGAGCTGGTGGGGTTTATTCCGGCGCAAAAGGCAGTGACTCTATCTTTTCGACCATAACGTCAACAGGAGGCGGTCAGGGAACTGGAGGAGCTGGAGGAGCTGGAGGCTCAGGAGGGGGAGGATCACAGGGTGGTACTACTGCTGGTGCTGGTAACACGCCATCTACAACACCAAGTCAAGGTAATAGTGGTGGCGCAGGTCATGCTACATACGGTCCTAGTGAATGGGGTGGCGGCGGTGGCGGTGGCGCAAATGCTGCTGGTCAAGCTGCTGGGTATCGTAACCCAGGATCTGGTGGAGCAGGAAAAGCTTCGAGCATAACAGGAGCTAGTGTAACTCGTGGTGGTGGTGGTGGTGGTGCATACTTCTATGGTTCTGGAGGAACTCCTACAGGAACATTCACTACTGACGTTGGAGGTGCTGGAGGTGGTGGTGCTAGTGGCGGTAACGCTAATGGCGTTAGTGGGACAGCTAATACAGGTGGTGGTGGTGGTGGAGCTTCTGGAGCATACCAATCAAATACAGGTGGTGCGGGTGGATCGGGTACTGTTATTTTAAGGTATAAATTCCAATGAGCCACTTTGCGGAAATAGACGAAAATGGAACAGTATTGAGAGTGCTTGTTGTGCCTGATACACAAGAAGATAGAGGACAAGACTACCTAACTAACGACCTAAAACTAGGTGGAACATGGATTCAAACATCTTACAATACCAGTGCCAATGTTCACACACTGGGCGGAACACCACTTAGAAAAAATTATGCAGGGGTAGGTTATTCCTATGACCAAACCAGAGATGCTTTCATTTCCCCACAACCTTACCCATCTTGGTTATTAGTTGAATCAACTTGCCAATGGGAATCGCCAACTCCCTATCCCGATGATGGAGAAAGGTATCAATGGAACGAGGCAACGCTGAACTGGGTAGTATTATAAAATGGCACTCAGTTGGTACTTTTACCTTTTAATTTTATTCCTCCCGATATTAGTAAATGTAGCAGTAGGTATCTACATACAATTAGTATTGAAACAGATTAACAGGCAGGAAAAGAATCCCCCGTGGACATATAAGAAGTCTCTTATCAGTGCAATAGTGATAGGCGCACCAATGGGAGCTTTGACACAAGTTTTATTACAAGAGGCTTTGAGTCCTTACGTTTACCTGACAGAAGAAAGTGCGTGGAGACTCTGTTTGTTCGCGGCTTTAATTTCTCCGTGGTTAATTCTGATAGGGTTCAAATCAATATTGTGGTGGGCGAAGAAGACCAAGCATGAGTTACTTTACGAATACTTTAGGGTGCGCCACGCACCTATAGAGTACCCAGACCAAGACTCAGATTTCACCATTCAACACTACCGACAAAATCACGACATCAAGGAAGAATAATGTTAACTGAAAAGTCATCAGCGATTATTTATTCTACCTGTGGGGTTGGTTGTGTCTTAGCTTGGTTAGACGTACATGGTGCAGGAATTTTAGTAATTGTTGCTGTCATCACAGCGATATTTAATATCTACTACAAGATAAAATCTTACAGACTAGAAAAAGCAAAATTCAAAAAGTTATTCTCTCCAGAAAGAAAGGATTTATAATTAGAGAACTTTCTTTAAAACCATCCCATAATTATTTATTCCATTTTCTATATTCAAATTACTTTTCTTCAAAAGTTTATTTTTCCTAAATGGTTTATAATCTACAAGGTGATGCCATCTATTAAATCTCCAAACAACTTTAGCTACGTCAGGGTGCATTTCTTCTAGCATTTTTGATTTATTTAAAGTCCCCTCTTTATCATAAAATTCTTTTGAATTTCCACCACCTATTCTTTGAGTAGTAGCTTTCTCTTGTAGAAAAGCATTAAATTGAATAGTGCAATAACCATCTTTTAATACTCTCAAAGATAAATCAGTATCTTCATTATATCTACCTCTCCACTTATAAGGACATGAGTTTTCTATTAATAAACACGAATATATCCTAGTATTAGTTGTATAAGGCTGATGCCTATCCGAAGCAATACAAAATTTACAATAATTAAAACCAGAAATTGGCACATTATGGTATCTATCTACAAAGTCTTCTGCACACTTAAAAATTGTCCCTGTTTCTACTATATTTTTAGAGTTTTTATTTAATCTATAAAAATCATAGATATTATCATCTAATACCCAATGTCTTTTTGCACCTAATCCTATCGAATGATCCCAACAAAAATTTCTAGCAGCGCCTGGACCAGTTGAGTTTCCTTTTCCTAATTTGGGATTAAAAAGATCGTAGTTTTCTTGGTACTCTATTGGGAGAATAAGTATTTTTTTTTCATCAATTACGGAAGCGTAATTTTGGTATTCATGTTTTTCTACAACAATATAATAAGGCACACCCATTCTTTCGAGAGATTTACTTGTTAATCTTGACTCCCATCTTGCTTTTGAAACTATGTAAATGGGGTATTTAGGATTCATCCTCTTCTACATATCTATGGCTAAAATGATCTTCAAATTTTAATTTGGGGTGCCAGATACTTTTAGTGTTTTCGTTTAAATCTTGTTTAATTAATTTAGAAAACTCTTGTAAATCTTCTTTATTTCTAAATCTAATAATAATTTTTGCGTATGATTGTTGTTCTTCTTGAACAAACTCAGGCATATCTTGCCACTCTTCTTCTTCCCTAGATAAAAGTTCACCACTCTCGAATAAAGATTGCTGTACTTTGTCTTCCATTTAACTTACTAATAAAACAGCACATCCAACGATAAATACCATAACAACAGCAAAGATTAATACGTTAGCTATGATTAATGGTATCTCTTCAATTATCCGATAATGTTTTGCTCGTTTCATTTTCATTTAATATTGCCCTTTCTTTATACGCTTCTTTATTTAGCTTTTGTTTATCTGCTGCTTTACAAATAGATTTAGTAAAGCTGTCTAATGTTGAATAAAAGAACTTACCATTCATTGATGCCATCCACAGATCGTCATCCACTTTTTTCATATAAGCATTTATGCTTTCCGTTCTTATTTCAATAATTTCAGTTTTTTTAGGAATAGGATGATGGTCATTATCATATTTAAAATATCCTGTCATAAAAATAATACATAGAGAATCAAGCATCCTCTCCAACAACCTTTAAATCAGGTTTCCTAGAAGTATATTCATTTAATAACCTTTCAATTATTGAAGCTAGTATTGTTGCATCAACTTCAGTATTCCCAAACACGCGACAACACTCATGCCCACCACTAAAAAACTCTGCTCCACTTTTAGCTTTTTTTGCGTTAGGAAATCTCATAATAGGACACGCATATATTTCAAATTCTTCAACCCCATCATTAACTTTAGTAATTTGAGTTTCTTCACGCAAGGCACAAAATTCCTGACTATTGATTTCTTCTGCGTTCATTTCATACTCCTATACTGTGGGCAAAAATCTTTAACGCTACAGTAATTCTCGCATCTTCTATTCTCACCAACTCTTTTGATAATTTTTAATTTATCTTTATCTCCAAGAAAATTATCTACCCATGCTTCAGCATCTTCTTTAGTGTCTAATACTCTTTTGGCTTTCTTTTGATCATTGTGCATCACAGCCCATTTATCGCCTGTGTACCATCTTTCAGTTTCGGTACAATCCATTTGTTTGTTGCTACCAAAATGCTTTTCTAATCTATCTATAATGTATCTTTCTCTTGTAACTTTATCCCATAGTGGTTGTTCTTTTACAAAAATTTGTGATTGAGGATAATCTTCATTACGACTAGCTTCATTTTTATTCCAATCTCTTAAAATTAAAACATTTTGATGTTTTTTAACTTCAAACCCATTTCTAATTAAAATGTCTGAGCCCACATTTAATTGTTTAACGTAATCTCCTTTGTCGTGGATTACTGACCATACGGAAGTAGTTTTATAATCGGAGTGTATTCCTTTATAATAGTGGTCAATAATTGCCCCAACTTTATGTTCCCCATAATCAGCAACAAATGGCTTTTCAACCATTATTAATCCTTGTTCCCAAGCTGCGTCAAAAATAGCTGATTTTTCTAATATCTCATGTGTGCATTGACCAATTAACGCCCAGATCATATTACTAACATCTTCCTCTATTTCATCTTCATGCTCGATCTTTAGGCGTTTAATTTGTGGCGAATCAATTAATGATGTTGCGTACATATCAGCTTTAGGAATTTGGGGCTTTTGCCTATTGGCAATCGCCCCAAAAATAGGAGCAGGCAAATTATTTTTGTTGGTATAGCGCATTAAAATGGTAAATCTTCATCAGTTTTAGGACTTATGGGATTTACACTACCTTTGAATTTTGCAACTTCTTCTTCAGATTGAAAGCTAAATGCAAAATAAGTCTTTCCTGATTTTTGGGCTTTATTTATCCATGCTGATATGCGGTAAATTTCCCCATTAATTTTACAAGACCCTTTATAGTCTGGTTGTTTTGCCTGTTCTTTTTTTTCATTCTTAAATAAACTACCTTTCATTTCTTTGTGTTCATAGTCCGACATTTTCTTTCTCCTTACTTTTTAAAAAATCGTGCCATTTTTGATAAGATTTATTTTGTGCTTCTTTATCTTGTTCTACCCACCAATATCTTGCTCTTTCATCACTTTCTTGCTGATAGAAAGCATCATCATCTAAAAATTGTATTTCTTGCTCAGTCATAGTCTCTCGCCAATTCATACTTCCACCCATCGGGGTCAACACATACTCCAAATCTACCATGTTCCTCGCAGTAAGCATCTAAGCAATCTGAACATAGCCATTGGCTTGTCTTTTTAGTTAGACTTAACGAGTCCGTTTCTTTTTCACAACTATCACAGATGTTCATTCTTTTAGTTTTTCTCTGATTTTATTTTCGTCAACCGAACTTAAAATAGCTTGGCACTCTTCAGTATCTAAAGGACAATCAACTTTGACTTTACCTATTTTAACTACAACATTTCCTCTTACTCTTTTTGAGTCTTTTACCCAAGTGTCAGTATCAATTCTCAAATCTAAGATTTCCATAATTATTCTCCCTTATGTAATTTTATAATATTCCAATTAGCATAGTTATCTTCAAGATGCCTACCAAGTTCTACTAAATGCGGATCATTACTTGTTCTAAGTTTATCGATTATTGGAATTAATTTTTCTTTAGACATGGTAGGAAGTTCTTCAAGGAACTGTACCATTGCATTTTCAGCTTCTTCTCTTTCTTCAGATGTTAGTTTTGTGTCTGTCATAACTTTTCTCCTAATTTTTTATGTCTGCTCACGTTTTGCAATATAATGCAAGAAATAGGAAGATGCAACCTTTTTCTTGAATTATTTTTCATAGTGCTATATAGTCCAAACTATGAATTTACACGAAGAAGCAATAAGTCTGGTAAAGCCACTAAATACTAAGGATTCAGAAGAATTATGCTCTGAAATAGGGGTTTCCCTACGTTGGATGTACAAGTTCCGTAATCAGGAGATTAAAGAGCCGAGCGTAGTGAAATGCCAACGAATATATGATAGATTGTCAAAATAATTGTCATCAGCCGCATCATAATCGGTTCTCCTATTAATAGATGATAGTTATAGGGTGGCATGGCTTTCGGGTCATGCCCCTGACTTTAAGAATTAAGTCTTGGGGGCGCAGTGAGTTGAGACTTTAAACAGAACTTGCGGTGGCAATGAACTCAGTATGGGGTTGTTGTTTTAGCTTTCTATCTTCATTTTCAATGGGGGTAGGGGGCTAGTGGCTAGAATCTAGCAAGAGGTTGTTTTTAAAGGAGAAAATTATGAAGAAGAAATATGATGAAGAAGTACCTGAGAGATATTGTAGAGAGTGTAACAAAGATTATGTTAGAGAACATTTTCAATTTATAGACTTATGCAATACCTGTTATGACAAACTTTTCCCCCCTAAAGGGCTTGAATACATACGCCAATGGTGGAAAGAAAAAGTTATCCCCGTATACCCACGCCATGAGAACGAATCAAACAAAGAATGGATCGCAAGAGTCCACGAAGAAATCGAAAAAAACCCTATCAAAAGAAGAAAGAGAACAAAGAAATGAGAAAGCGAAACTGGGCAGAATACTGGCGCAAGAGAAGAGAGTCAGAGAAGATAGACAACACTCCCGTGATAACCTTATCAGAAAGGCTGTACAGATCAGGAAAGCTGAAGAGAAAAACTTACCAACACCAAATCAAGATTACACCTACCAGTTCTTTTGCGGTGCGCCAACGCGCATACGCAAAAATTCAACAGTTGGGACTAGACGAAGTAATAACAAAAGTGTGCGAGTGTTTCAAAAAAGCAAATGGCAAGGGCGATATTGCTCAGATTTTGATTAAATGGAACTAAAGGACATATTAAAATTAATATTTTTAATACCAATTTTGTTAACGATTTACTTTTTATCAATGATAGTAATTTTTTTTTACAATGGTAATAAAATGGACAATAACTCGGGGTAGTAAAGAAAGGTGCATAGAGGACATCAGGAATCTTGATGAAGATGCTCAATGGCAAGTTGAAATAAAAAAACATAACAGGTCAGAGATGCAGAATAGAACTGTATTTATGTGGTACAGAGAAATAGCCAAAGCCAAAGGTGATGAAACTGCAACTGATGTGAGAGCGCATTGTAAATTACATTATGGTGTACCTATACTAAGAGAAGATAATGATGATTTCAGAGAAGATTATGATCAAATTGTTAGACCTTTAAGTTACGAAAACAAATTAAAAATTATGGTAGAACCATTAGATTTGCCAGTTACAAGAATTATGACAGTCGATCAAATGCAAAGATTTATGGAAGATGTTCAAAAATATGGGTATTCTTTCGGGATAGAATTAACTATTCCCAATGAGGGAGAAATGTTATGATCGACACCGATCCCATAGATGAGTGCATGGCGAAAATGGACGTTGACGGCTATGACGTTATCGAACTATCTGCAACAGAAAGAGCGTATGAAAAAGTTATATTTGATATGCTTTACAAACATAATTTAGAACAAACAAAAGAAAACATCGACTTAGGTGTTATGTTTGCCAAAATTTTTGAAGTTGAATTTGGCTTACAAATATTTGAAAAAGATGATAAGGATATTTTAGAGGAAGAGGAAGAGTTGAGAAAGATTGACCAGCTACACGCATTACTAACAGCAACTATTGATGTAGCGAGTAATGTGATGAACACTACAAATCATTCTAATGAATCCGATGCTATTTCTAAGATGTTGTTTAATCTACAAAAAGCAGAGGACACCATTGAACAGATAAAAAGATGATATATCACGTTCATGGTACTACAAAGACCAGTAGCAAATGGGTTCAGGTCAATGCCATTGATTATGCCGATGCAGAAGAGAAAGCAAAAAAGATATTAGGCAATGATTATTTTATAGTTTCAGTCCAAAACTTTGAGCCAAAATATGATAGCGAAAACTGTCACTAAACTTTGGCAAAATAAATTTGTCTCAGTTCGAGACTACGAAGTCCAAAAAGCTATTCGTGATGGTGGTATGATACTTACTCACAATGGCGATAAAATGACATTGACTGTCGATGAACTAAAAAATCTCAAACCCTCTCCACAATTAATCAAATCAAAATTTAAAGGGGTCTACAGGCTCGTAGATATACCTTTCAAGAAAGAAACATTGCAAAAGGAATTGTTTTGAAGCGCGACAAATTTGATACTGTTATAAGCGACCTATGTAGAATACGCGCTGACTTTACTTGCCAGAAGTGTCACTACATTTCAAACGATGGTCAAGCTACTTATAAAGATGCTTATATGCACGTTAGTCATTTTAACGGCAGAGGTAACGGCAATGTCAGTCGATATGATACAGACCTACTAACCTGTCTTTGTGCAAGTTGTCATAATTTTATAGAGACAAGACCGCAATCCCACACCAATTTTATTATATCTATTGTGGGCGAGGCTTTCCTCGACAGGAAAAGCGAAGCCCACCACAAGCCAAGAAAAATGACTAAGGCTGAAAAGCAGGAGATGTATCAGCATTATAGGTCAGAGTTAAAAAGAATTAAGGAACTACGAAAAAATGGGGAAAAAGGTTACATAGAAACTGTGAGTTATTTCTAATGTCTGAAAGACGTTGCGCCTATGATTGGCTGAAATATGCGTACAGGCAGGAGAGTGCCAGAGCAGATTCTGCTGTTCCGTATGAAGAAACGACTGACAGGGACACAGGAAATGAATATTTATCTAAGCTAGAAAGAATTGCTGATGGTATTATGATTAAAAATTTAGCTAACAGGGTAGTGAAAGAACGATATGGGAAATTACATCAAATTGCTATGAATGTTTCTTATCGACATTACACGGAAGAATTAAAACCTATTGTTGATAATGATATAATGATATTAGCAAAAGCTATTTCTAAGGATAGGAAATACCCCAAGTCTTTTGTCTTGGATATGATTCATGGCTGGCGTAAAAGACCATCGCAATGGGGTTCGGCACACGATCTTAATTGGTGGTGTAAACATTTAGGAAAACCTAGATCAACCATATATTCATGGGGAATTAGTAAAGACCCAAGCAGACAGTCTGTACGTCATATTTTAGATGGTTTGTTGTATGACTCAGAGTCTGAGGTAACACTAGCACTAGCGACATATAATTTACTATGAGATGCCCTAAATGTAATTACAAAAAATTGCACGTTATTAAGTCGTTTGATTTGTCAAAGGTCGTTAAAAGAAAGCGAGAATGTTATAAATGTGGGACAAGAATTGAAACTATTGAATTATTTGACCCTAACGGGGTTAAAGCAGACGAATTAAAAATTAATGAAAGATTGACGAGACTAGAATCGGAAATTGAAGTTCTCCAAAAGAACAAAGATTTATAAGCCACATATAACCTTAAATAACTCTTGTCGAATGTAAATAAAACGTCTATATTCGTGCGTAATAATGTAATTTGGGGTAATGCGCCTGACAATTAGGGGTAGTTGTCGGGCGTTTTTTTAATTAAGGACAATAATAATGAAACAACGCAAAAACAAGACACCGCCAAGACCTAAGTATTGAATAAAATGGAAGAACTAGAACGAGTTTTCGGTGAAATTCATGCTGAGTTAGAACAACTTAATTCCACTTTTGAAAAGATCAACGAATCATTACTTAAAACTGCTAATGAATTAGCGGTACATAATGCGATAATATCATCAATTAAAAACATGGATTCGCCAGACTACGAAATACAATTTACGCCAGATTTTAGCACAGACAAATTAAACTAAAATGTTGCTAACTCTTAAAAGAGTAGCAGAGAATGAAGACGGCACGTTTGGCGTTCTTATTCACGATAATGTTCCTTTTTGTCTTACCTTAGAACCCGAATGGCGAAATAACAAACAGAATGTTTCCTGCATACCGAATGGTTTTTACACCTGTCAAAAGGTAAATTCCCCTAAATTTGGTTCTACTTTTGAGATAAAAAGAGTCCCTAATAGAACTCATGTGTTGTTTCATAAGGGCAACCTAGAAACTCAGACTATGGGCTGTATAATTCTAGGGGAACAATTTGAAAGCCTAAACGGAAAGTGCGCTATTCTCAAAAGTGGGAAAGCGTTTGATGAGTTTATTAACTTAACAAAAGGCTTAATCACTTTTAATTTACAAATAGAAGATGCCAAATGAGCAAGTTTGTTATTATCTTACTAATCTATTTTTATGACGGGAGAATTGACGAAACAAATACCAGTTTCTTTTTCCCAACCGCACTGGAATGTGCAAAGTTCAAAGCATCTACAGAGTTTACTGATTTGCTAAAAAATACCTTTAAAGACAAGGGCATACAATATATTAAGAGCCAGTGTCGAGTAAGAAAAAATCCTACTGGTGAGATTATCGCAAATAATGGTTCAAGTGGCATTTGCCAAATAAGTTCATGTATATGGAAATAATATGATACAAGCATTAATACCACAAATAGCACCGATATTAGGTGGAGTCTTAGATAGATTCTTTCCTAACAAAGAAAAAGCTGCTGAAGCACAAAGAGCAATAGAAGTAGCACTTATAGAAAATTCTGCACAGATAAACTTAGCACAAATAGAAGTTAATAAAGAAGAAGCCAAAAGTAGAAGCATATTTATAGCAGGCTGGCGACCATTCGTAGGCTGGACTTGCGGCATTGCTTTATGTTGGCATTTTATAGGTTTACCTATAACTACATTTTTTATTGCTTGGTTTGGTTTTGATGTGCCAGAATTACCATTTTTTGACATGGATTCATTATTAACAGTTTTAATGGGACTGCTCGGTCTCGGTGGACTTAGAACATACGAAAAAATGAAAGGATTAACAAAATGAACTTAAATGATTTAAAAGATTTGTTCTGGGATTTTATGGAAAGTTTGCCAAACATAGTTTGGTACGCAGGGTGGTTTTTACTTGGAATACTCGTTTGTAGTTTTTCATAAAACAAAAAAAGTAATAAGCTGTGGATATTCTGGCATTTGATATTGAAAGTCTGCCCTGTGTGGCAACCAGTTTCCAGTTATTTAAAACTAATATCCCCCACACAAATATCATAGAAAACCAAAGCATTATCTCTGTATCTTGGCAATGGGTAGGTCAGAGTAAATGCTATTCGACCTCTATAGCTGATGATAAAAAGCGTTTCGAGAAGAATATATTCGATGATAAGCACCCAGTTACAGAATTTCACAGAGTTTTAAATACAGACAAGCCGTTTGTGCTTCTAGCACATAACGGAGATTCTTTTGACATAAAGAAATTAAATACAGCTTTTTTAAAACATTCTTTAAAACCAGTTAATGAAAGGCAAACAATAGACACATTAAAATCTGCAAGACGTTACTTTCGCTTTGATTCTAATAAATTAGATTTTCTTGGGCGTTACCTTGAATTAGGTGAGAAAATGGACACTGGTGGTATGCAGTTATGGCTGGATATAACTCAAGCCAAATATCCTATTGTCGGCAAGCAGCCAGATTTAGAGTTGGCTTATAAAGCCATGCGTAAAATGGTTTCTTATAATAAACAGGACGTTAAACTGCTTATCGATGTTTATCTGAAACTAATGCCGTTTATAAATAATCACCCAAATTATGCGGTATATAATTCAGACCAAATAGTATGTACGAAATGCGGTAGTTCTGATTTCAGTTTATCAGGCTGGCGTTACATGAAAAGCCATAAATATAGAAGATACTTTTGCAGAATTTGTAATTCAAGATTTGACCCACCAGTCAAGCAAAGACAATATTACGATGACAAAAGTAAAACCATTTAAAAAATACCCGTTAGTCTGTGTAGACTGGTATGATCACAGCGGTGATGCAGGCTGGGTTGAATTAAAAGAACTGGAAGAACCACCAATCAGGTGCCGTACCATAGGTTTCAAGGTAGCAGAAAATGATACTTCATTACATATTTTTTCGACCATAACAAACGATGATGGTCAGGGTGGTAATAACGAAGTATTAAAAAGCTGTATTATATCAGAGACAGTAATTCGTAAGCGTTTTTAATGGTAAAAAAAGATAAACCTATAGCCGTTCAAAAGAAAAAACAAAAAAAAGAAACAGCGATTGCTATTGCTTATAGGAGAGCAATGTTAGATAAAAAACGAAATCACAAAACTTGATTGCCGTCTAGCCTAGCCGTCTAGCCGTCTAGCCGTTAGCTATAGCCGTCTATAAAAATATAATTTTTTTTATAAAAAAATAATTTTTATTATAATTTTGACTGGGCTCAGAAAAACATAATAAATGATGAATAATAAGAAAATAATAAAAATATTGACTGACACACAGTCCGAGCACAGTCTGTATATTTTATAGTGATATATAACATACAAAAAAAAGCCCGCTTTTAACGGGCTAATTTTTTTTTGCTTTTTTACTAGGCTGCGAGTTTTTGAAATTGATCAAAGATTCTGATGCTTTTATCTTTGACTAATACATTATTGACCCGTTTACCTGTTGGCTTGATGGCTTCCGTACATCCATTGAATAACTGCCATAATGACTGACCATACTTTTTATGATCGTCAAACGATGGATCGCGCCATTCTCTAACTGCTCTGGATAATTCCTGACCATTGATCACGTTATCATAAGCCATTTCAGCTAAATAATGATCGCCAGTCTCTATGGTGATCTCGGTTTGCTTTAATTTATCGAACAGTTTTTCGGTCTTATTATTGATCATTGGTAATCGATCAAATATTCGATCCAATCTGAGCTCAGTCCTATATCCGATATTCAATGTTTGCTTAGTTGACCATTGACCATCGGAACCTGAAAAGCATAAATTGGAACAGACCATAACCTGCGTACCGCAAGCAAACCCGCGCCCAAATGTTTGATCATGACTACCGCGAAGCCCGATAATATACGAATGATCTTCGGAATACTTTAGATCATCATGATCGACTCTAACAGCCCCGAAAAATTTATTATTTTCGTCAGTTAATGAAAATTCAGATTCGGTTATTTCATAACCGCGATCTTGCAAACCATCATAAACGCTGTCAATAAAAACATGAAAAGGCTGAGGATTATGTCTCGGCCCGAGTACCTGAGCTGCTGGTAATTGTCTCATTTGGTCTAATGAAACTAGCCCATCAGATTTACCGCTATATAAAATACTCATAGTTATATCTCCTAGTTAATTAAATAATTATTCCCAATGGTCAGTATCTTTTTCAGATATTGGATAACATTTATTTGTATCATTTTCTTTTAAAGAACCAACAGCTATGTTTACAGCGTTAATTAAACCAGATGCACAGTCAAATTGCCCTGATTCATGGTATTGGTCTAAAATATGATCACAAACATATTCTAAGTTGTGTTTTGTCAACCTAATGTCTTGATTATCGGTAGCCATAATTTAATCTCCTATTTGTTAAATAATTACTCCTACTAATGCGCCACTATTACAACATTGCGACGGGTAGACGCGGTACCGTTGCAAGCATTGCAGTTAATGCAATTCAATTTCCGTCCAGCTTCTTTACTAGCAGGGCAGATTAATTCTTTTTTATTTCGATCAAGTTTATCGGTTACCCGAAAGTATCTCATATTTTTTGATATTGCTTTTTTTGCTTCTTTTAAACTTTCAACCGAAGCCATGCAATATTTTGACAGTTTCGGATTGTAAAATTTTTGATCCCATTGGTGGGTATATCCAGTAAATTTTTTAATATGTTTTAGTATTCGATACCATCCGATATAAGGTACTGCAGCTGGATCTCCGTATGATCCCAGACGCAGTGGCGTAAATTTGATCCTCGGATTATTCTCTATAATTTTATTATTTAATTTTTCATATCCGTTTCGATCATAGCATTGCCAGACTTTATGTGCCGCTTGCCATGCTTTAACATAGCAATGCTGTTTCGGTTTTAAGTATGGACGATGAACACAGTTGCCGCATACCGAATAATCGTTGCCGTTATTAATATTATCTTGCGGACTAACGCCATTATCTGGAATTATCCAAGTTTGCAATTCATCGCCCGTTTTTAAATTATGGGATGGGTATTTGATCCCAGTTAAGATCAAGGCAATGGGCGATCCATCGATTAACGATGGACCAGCCCAAATGATCGCGCCATTTTTATTAATCATAATAGACTCGCATTTTTATCATTAATTTGATCGTTTAATTCATCATCAATATTTTTGCGAAGAGTAAAGCAAACGAAACGTAAAAAAACGCGATCCATTAAAGAATAATTTAAATAATTAAACTTTTCTAAAATGTCATTAAATGGCTCTAAATTTTCACTCATAATTATTACTCCTTATCATCAAAATGTAACCATTGTTTCTCGGTTACGGGTTCATCGTCTAGTATTCGATTCGGCATGATCCTACTATTGCCACCGCCTAGCTTGCATACATTATTTTGATTTATGCAACGTCTAGTCGGCGTATATATTTGAAAATTTTCTTTTTTAATTTTCATAATCTCTAGTTACTATATGCGCTAAGATTACACAAATAATTGGTAAACTAATTAAATGAATTTCAAACCAATAATCTTGAAATGAAGCAATGATCACGGAATACAAAAAAGAAACGATTACAAAATAAAAAATTGATTTAATCATAATATTTACTCCTATTTTTAATTAATACTCCATAGCCATTAATTAAAATGGCTATAAATTATTAACTATACTCCATCGGATGGATTTGTTTTTCATATTGATATAATGGATCGTTCGGGA
>Ga0206685_10000306_pt1 | contig 15207 bp, 18 predicted proteins | sample M220012015metaG_FD_161049 | JGI IMG/M metagenome (GOLD analysis project Ga0206685, IMG submission 161049) | Ammonia-oxidizing marine archaeal communities from Monterey Bay, California, United States - M2 200m 12015 | ecosystem: Environmental > Aquatic > Marine > Intertidal zone | place: USA...
AATCAAAAAATGGGAATATTAGTTCAATAATACGTGATGAAAAGGAAGATTTGTTTAGATAATTACAAATAAACAAAGTAGTAACTTCTAATAGGAAATGAACCAACTAAGGACCGAACTTCACTGTCACAACATCTACTCAAATGATCATATGGGTGATCTTGAACCACCATTTGATTGTAATGTGACTATACCTACACAGCTTGAACAATCGTGGAAAACAGATCTTGATGTGTTATTTGTTACAAATCACAACACTTTGAATGGCTACAAGCAAATGTTAGAGTACAAAGAAAATCATGAAAAATTTTCAAATCTCAAAGTATATCCTGCGGAAGAAGTTACAACTGACAAAGAAGCACACGTCCTAGTTTATGGTGTTTCTGAAGAGATAAAATCAAACCAAACACTGGATGAGATATTGGACGCTGCAAAGTCACAGAATGCGGTAACAGTAGCACCTCACCCGTTTAGTCTAATCGACGCACTACGTGAGGATTCTCTAAAATGTGACTTGTTTGAGGTTTTTAACAGTTCAAACATTGACATATTTTCAAATAAAAAGGCTGAGAAATTTTCAGATGAGCATAATCTTGATGTCGTATCTGGAAGTGATTCACACATACTTTCCACGATTGGACGATGTACAAATTTAATAGAATCTGAAAACTCGTTTGATGATGTAATTTCGTCTATGAGAAAAAAGAAAATTTCAATTGAAAAGACTGGTTATGTTTCACGAAGTGAAGTTTTAGAGCACATACAATACAAAATTGAAAATTCAAAGGAATACATTGATTGGTACGTTAAGGAATTCTATCCAGGCTTTTTTTGGCTGTTTAACAATACATACAAATTCTATATGCATACTAGGAAGAATTACCTGTGGAATTTAGCATTTAATTTTGCAATATTTGCTCTAAAAAGAATTTCATATAAAATAAATTTTGAGGGGCAGGATCCTTATACGTTTAGAACCAGAGACATCCCAGCCATCACCAGAATGATCTTCTAAATTTAAAATAGATAAAGCTAAAACTAAATAGATTTTAATAGAGACAAGCAAAAATCACATATATAGAAAGATGTCAGATGCAGAAAAAAAATTAGATGTAAGAGGATTGTATTGTCCATCACCAGCACTGCAAACAACTGTTGAGCTTTCCAAAATGCAGGTTGGTCAAACACTTGTTGTTCTTGCCGATGATCCTTCTGCCGAAGATGACATCACTGAATTATGCTATAAGCGTGGGCATGAGCTTTTAGAACTGAAAAAAAATGGAAATGATCTAGAATTTACAATTAAAAAGATAAAGTGATTCTATTGTTGATCAGCTAAATATTTATCTACATCAATTGCAGCCATGCATCCATATCCTGCGGCAGTAACTGCTTGTCGATATCTGTGATCATGAACATCACCTGCTGAAAACACACCATCAACACTTGTTTGTGTATTTTCATTGAGAATTATGTATCCATTTTCGTCTAATTTCAGTTGGTTTTTGAACAGTTCCGTGTTTGGTTCATGACCAATAGCCACAAAGACTCCAGCCAAGTCTATACTAGACTCATCCCCAGTTTTAGTATTATTTAGAACAACCTGTTGCACTTTTTGATCACCTTTAATGTCCGAAACAGTGCTATTCCAGTGAACAGTAATTTTTTCATTATTCAAAGCACGCTCTTGCATTATCTTACTTGCACGGAATTCATCTCTACGGTGTATGATGTGAACTTTTGATGCAAATTTTGTAAGAAACGTTGCCTCTTCCATACATGAATCACCACCACCAACGACAGCAAGTTCTTGATTTCTAAAGAATGCCCCGTCACATGTAGCACAGTATGACACACCTTTTCCAGCAAAGGTTTGCTCGCCTTCAATTCCTATTTTTCGTGGTGTTGCACCTGTACACACAATTACTGTTTTAGCCTCAAAAGTCATTGATGCAGTTGCAACTTTTAGTGGTTTTTGGGTAAAATCTACACTTGTTACTACATCATCAACAATTTCTGTACCCATACGTTCTGTTTGCTTTCTCATCGTTTGCATTAGATCAGGTCCCATAACACCCTCATCAAATCCAGGGTAATTCTCAACATCAGTTGTATTCATTAGTTGCCCACCAGGTAGTAGACCTGAAATGAGTACAGTGCTGTGTCTTGCTCTAGAGCAATAAATTCCCGCCGTATATCCTGCAGGTCCTGCACCAATTATTACAACATCGTATGTCATAATTCAATCCAATGTATTTGACATTTAAATCATCTCTGGGAGTCCAAAATTTCTTGATGTCTATCACAAAGTTTTCTGATCTCAATCTGTGAATATAGCAAGTCTCTTTGCCAATGAGCATTATTCAGTCGGCAGTCAAGATAATCGCAAAAAGATTCACCCGTTAACATATAAAATATTATTTGAAGTAGATAACCCTCAACCACTTTTGATAATCTTACATCATGATACTCTAAAAATTTACCATGATATTTATCCTTTATAGCTTTTATGCTATTTCCTTGCGCTTTATTTGCCATTGCCTCAATGTAGAATTCTTTTGGTTTTGCCGGTGCCTCCACTATTCCAGTAGTTGAAATAATTGCAGGGTTTGCACATATTACAGCTCTACCATGATACCTAGAATCTGATTCGTCATATGTACACGTAAATCGATTTGTCAGAATAACATGCAATGTATTATTATCAAAATCTTCTAACCGTTCCCTGATAATTTTCTGAAGTGCAAATCCATCATACATGATCACTTCTGATATATCATTTACTTCTTCGGGTTTTTTGGTTCCATCCATAACTCTTGAGTTTCGACACAGTGTTTCTTCTAGTTGTAAATCAGATTGATTAGGAATGTGATGTTGAAACGTTGTGTCTATTTTAAAGACTCTGGCTTCTGAAATTTTATGAATCTGCTTAGTAGAAAATTCTTTAAAAAAATTATCTTGAACAACTACTTCAACTGGAATAATTTCCTTCAAAAAATTTACTATATTAGGTATATTAATTTCTGAAACAGCAGGTTCATCATAGAGAATTATTTTTTTGAGTTTCAATCAGATTTTTTAGGTATCGTGTTATCTAATTCTTTTATTTTTTGATCTGTTATCTCTGCTGCCTTCTTACCTGAATACAGCATAGAGCCAAATGTTGGACCCATTCTCGCTAATCCATGAGTTTCAGTCACTGACATGCCTGCAGCAACTAATCCTGGATACACCTCACCGGTTTTTTCAACTACATGTTCTTCTCCACTCTCAACCCACATCGGATTCATTCCTTTCCATTCAACAAGATTTCTATCGACTAGTCGTTTTACAGCCACTGAATCATGACCAGATGCGTCTATGATCATCTTTGCTTCTAATGCAATAGGATCAACGCATGTTATATTACGAGGTAGTGCTGAAACTGGCATCCAGTTTACAACGATTCCTGCAATTCGTCCGTGACGCAAAACCAAATCATCAAATTTTGTCAAATTCAAAAATTTAACTCCTGCATCACATGCTGCTGCTATTAGTTTTGAAACTGCATGTGGACCTGGAGTAAGGTATAATCCATCACCAACTTTTTTGTATGGCACACCAAGCTCATCCCAAATTTTTTGTGCCGGTGCTCTTACAGTTACTGGGTTCATCATGTAACCACCAAGCCAGTATCCACCTCCAAGGTAATTATTTTGTTCAATGACGAGAACTTTGTAACCCATTAATGATAATTCACGAGATGCGGTAAGCCCTGCTGGACCTGCACCGATTACTATAACATCACACTCTGCTCTGTCTTGTAAGACATCAAAGAATTCTTTGGAGATCGCTCTTGTGATTTCAACCTCTTTTACATCAGCAAAAATTTTGTCTGGTCTTTGCTCATTAACTGATTCTTGCACAAAAAAAAGTCAGTTTTAAGTCATTAATAGTTTTACTTAATGACATGTATGAGTGTAGTTCTAATGTCCGACAAGACTTAGAATCTATACAAATCCAGATACATGAAAGAATACAATATCTCAGAGAAAAAGGCATTCCGTTATCTGAAGATTGGACATTAGATAATCACTATATTCTTAATTCCGAAATTCAAAGATGTATACTAGATGATCACACATTCAGTCCAATTACACTTGGAGTTGTAGCAGGAATTGGAGTGGCATTGTGTCTTACATACTATCTTCGTATTTGGAAAAAAAGAAAAAAACTTAGGCGTGGCTAAAAATCTAAACATAGTTAGGACAAACTAATGTTACCACACTGAACTACTGGCAAATTTATCCAACTTGTCTACTAATCTAGTTGAAACTTCCTTTTTCTAATAATTTATATCCCAAGTTTAAGGAAAAGTATCAAGATGGCACAACAATTAAGACCATCAAAACTGGGTTCTAAAAAACCAAAGATTGATTGGTCAAGAAGAGAAGAGGCAGAAAATTTTGCAAAGACTGTAAAATTATACAGGCAAGGCAAAGTAAACCATGACACGTTCCGTAGATTTAGGCTTCAACACGGTGCATATGGTACTAGAATGACTGACGATTATGCAATGGTCAGAATCAAAGTTCCAGCTGGACAGGTTTATCCTAATCAATTAGAGAAGATTGCACAGTTAAGCGAGATGTATTCAATTGGAAGCGCTCACTTTTCCACACGTGAAAATGTTCAACTGCATTGGGTGGTATTAGAAGATGTATCAGAGATAATGCATGCACTTGCAGATGTTGGACTAACATCACGTGAAGCATGTGGTAATACAGTTAGGAATGTAATGTGTAGTCCATTATCGGGAGTTTGTGATAAAGAGGCATTTGACGCAACACCGTATGCATTAGCAGTAGCAAAATTCCTTTTACGTAACCCACTAAACCAAGCACTTCCCAGGAAATTCAAATTCAACTTTACATGCTGTGAGAAACATGGTATGATTAGAATAGTTGATGTTGGATTACTACCACAGATACAAGACGTTGATGGAGAAAAGCAAAAAGGGTTCAAGATATTTCTAGGAGGTGGGTTAGGAAACAAATCGTTTGTCGGTCACCAGTTAGAAGAGTTCACACCACTTGAGGATCTTCTGTATACATCAATTGCGGTTCTACGAATATTTGATAGAATGGGGGATAGGAAAAATCTTGCAAGAAACAGAATGAGATATTTGGTGAATGATATGGGGTGGAAAAAATTCCAGAATCTAGTCTTAAAAGAGCGCGCTTTGGTGAAAGCTACACAGTCAGTTATTGTTAAACTAAAAATTGATGATGTTGAATCAGAGATTAAACGTTCAATTTCAGTTAATAATGAATCACCTTCAATTCCAGATGGATTTGCAAGATGGAAACAAACTAGTGTGGTACAGCAAAAGCAAAAAGGCTACAATTCAGTCTTTATTGGGTTAGAGTCAGGTGACATAACTGCAAATCAATTACGTGTTGTTGCAGATCTAATTCGTAAATTCTCCGGAGATGGTGTTGCTCGTAACGGCTTTACACAAAATATTGTCTTACGATACATACATGATGACGATCTGGCCAATATGTATTCCAAATTAATAGAATCTGGATTGGCAAAGAGCGGATCATTAACTATGGCATCAGCAGTTGGATGTTCTGGAACAACATCATGTAATCTGGCATTAACTAATTCACATAGACTTGCCAAAGAAGTTCAAAGGAAATTTCTTGAGTTAAACTTGGATGAAGATGATGACTTGCGTGACTCTTCAATTAAGATTAGTGGGTGCCCAAATTCTTGTGGTCAACATCAAATTGCGACAATAGGATTCTATGGTGGTGGAGGTAGATTAGGAAAGGACATGTATCCAAATTACACAATGTCACTTGGCGGAAGATTTGATAAAGATGCAATGTTAGGACATCATACAGCACGTGTCCCCGTAAAAAGAGTGATTCCTGTAATTCTAAAAATTATAGAGTTGTTTAAGCAGTATAAGCAGCCTGATGACACGTTAGATAAATGGATGTATCGTATAGTGCATGGAAATGAGTCATCTGAAATCAAATCGGTTGAGGACATCAAAAAAATAATTAATCCATTATTAATTTCTCCAACAAAAAATGATGACAGTGACTTCTACATGGACTATGGTAGTGATACCAGTTATCATACAATAACTGGTAAAGGTGAGTGTGCTGCATGACGTACACACCAATAATTGATCATGATTTACTGAGAGAAGAAATCAAAAAAAACAATGTTAGAATAATTGACGTTCGGCGTGAACAAGATTATCAGCAGAGTCATATCACAAATGCTGTAAATCTTCCATTAGCAGAACTTCTCAATAATGACAGTCCTGAAAATATAGCAAAAATTGCAGGTGATCTTGGTATTAGTGATGACACTCCTGTAGTTGTTTATGACGATACATTTGGTGCACTGTCATCTAGAATTGTATGGGCTTTACAGTATATTGGTCATGCCGATGTTAAATTACTTAGTGTGACATTTTCACAGTGGAAAGAACTTGGTTTGGATATTACTACCAAAGTCCCTGAATTTGAACAATCTACCCATTCCATAAATATACAATCAGACATAATGGCTACTGTTGACTATCTGGAAAAAGTAAAGGACGACAAAAATGTTGTAATAATTGATAATAGAGAAAGATTAAACTTTTTAGAACAGCACATTCCTGGCGCCATAAATATTCCATACAGAACATTGGCTACTGATGGAAAAATTATCAGAACAAAAGAGAGTATGCGCAATTTACTAAAAAATAGAGGAATATCAGAAGATGCAGAGATAATCACCTATTGTGGAAGTGTAGGAACACTTTCTGGTCTTGCTTACTATGCACTAAAATCAATCGGAGTGCCAAATGTCAAACTATACGTTCATTCATTTAAGGAATGGAAGAATCTTGAAAAGCCAATTGATAAACAAGAGAATGCCAGTTATTGGGATCTTTCAGCTGAATAGGTAATTTATATACAATTTTTTTTGATTGTGACTTATCGAATAAAAATGAAAGATATCAATGATATAATGCCAAAGGTACCCAGTATGAAATGGGGCGCACTATTAAACAAGAAACCATCAAGCAAAAAAATTGAGGATCTAAACAATCTTTTCCCACATAACGGTAAGTGGCATACAGTGTTTGAAGAGAAAGACGTTGCGTATATTGACGGTGTTCCTGTTTTTAAGAAGGATAAAGACGCCTGGACCTAATTAATTCTGTGGCACACTAGTTCTAAGTTTTTTTGTAACTTTAATTTCTAAATCTTCCAAAAAGTCAAGCATTTTTTTCTTGTTATCGATGATGAAATCTACTCCTTTATCATTTAATCTAACTTTATAGAGTCGTATTTCCCGATGCTCTTCTAAGAACTCTTCAATCATCTGTTCACCACATTTTGTAGGCTCAATGAATGTTTCAAAAATATCAATTAAGTTTGGAACATCTTCTTTTTCAACAGATGTTTTAGCTGTTTGTATTGCTATTCCAATCTCTTTCAGATTTTTTATTGGTGCAGTAAGTTTTTTTGTTGTAGTAGAACCTAACAAACCACGTCTCTTTTGACCAAGTTTCTTTGCCATTTCTGGTATAAGATCATACACATCAATCATTGATCTTAAGTCCTGTCTTTTTTGATTCTTTACAACTAATCCTTTTACTATTAATTCATTTAATGATTTTAAAGCATCTTCTTTACTCAAAAATGTAGTCCAAACAATTGCACCAATTGTATGATAACCCTGTCTAAGTGATTCTATAACAACAACTTCAATAATATTTTTAAAACCTGCTTCGGCTCTTACATTAACAAAGTCCTTATCTTTCACTGCTTTCCTTGCATTTTTAACATCAATTTCAATAGAACGTTTTAGAGCGTCAATTGACTCTGGAATTTGATTTAACATTGATAGATAGCATGCTTTGTTATACCATGCCATTGCATATGTTGGATCAGAATCAAGTGCTTTTTCTGTACAATCTAACGCTTTAGCATAATTTTTCTTTTCATAGTTAACAAGTGATTTCAAATTCCATGCTTCTGAATTTGTTATATCAATATCTAACACTTTGTCATAAACTCTCATTGATTCAGTATAATCGTCTAAATGAAATCTTGAATATCCTAATTTTAATAGGGCATCAACATCATTTGGGTCAATCCTTAGAATCATCTCAAAATTTTCACACGCTTCTTCTAACTTCTCATCAGCCATGTGATGAATGCCTTTTCTGAAAAGGCGATTGCGTTGATAATCGGCATTAGTTAAGGAAGTTTCCTTTCTAGTTTTAACCAAATTCCCCCCCTTCGAAATATCCTCTTTCGCCATCTGATTTACTTTTGATACTTTTCTAGATAAATAGTATTCCAACAACCTGTGCCTGAGTATGTCTAGCAGTCGGAAATCTAAATAAATAGCACATTGTAACAAATTCGTCTATGAGTTCTTTTTTACATTTTACAGTAACAGGCGAATCTCCATATCCACAAAAAAGTGGAATATTTGAAGTGGAGATATCCATCACTGATGAAAAACCATCATCATCTGATATAGAACAAAAATCCTTTTCGTCTATTTGGAAGGATACTTTTCATCTTAATGTAAAAAATGGTCAGTTTGAAGAAAGTCTGGGTTCTGAAAAAAACCCACTCCCAAAATCAATAATATCTTTCACTAAATTATGGATTGTTGTAACAGATCAGTTTGCACCAGTAGGATCACTATTTGAATTTGAAATTCCGGAATCAATGAAGACCGAGTCAAGTTCTACTACACAAACAAGATCAACTAAAGGAACATCTGAAACTAGAACTATTAGAAGAATTGGTCAGGTAGGAGATAAAGGTCCACCTGGCCCTCAAGGTCCATCAGGTGATAAAGGTTCCACAGGCGATAAAGGTGATAAGGGTCAATCAGGCGAGAAAGGTGTACTGGGGGAGAGAGGTGTAACTGGTGACAAAGGTGATAAAGGTGACAAAGGAGTTCCAGGTCCATCTGGTGTAAAAGGCGATAAAGGCGATAAAGGATTAACTGGTGACAAAGGCGATAAAGGTGAACAAGGTGAACATGGTCCACTTGGTGGAAAAGGCGAAACTGGATCACAAGGCCCAGCAGGCGATAAAGGACTAACAGGTTTACGTGGAGACAAAGGTGAGAAAGGTACAACAGGTCCACCAGGTATTCAAGGTGACAAAGGAGTTCCAGGTACACAAGGAGAAAAGGGTGGTAAAGGAATTACAGGTCCACTGGGAGACAAAGGTACACCAGGTCCACAAGGACCACAAGGTGAGAAGGGAAAATTTGGAATCACTGGACCATCAGGTGATAAAGGTCCACGAGGTCCACAAGGTCCACCAGGAGATAAAGGAATTACAGGTCCCCCAGGTCCATCTGGTGACAGGGGTCCACAAGGACCACAGGGTGATCAAGGTCCACAAGGATTAACTGGTGATAAAGGTCCACGAGGTCCACAAGGAATTCAAGGACCACAAGGTGAACAGGGTCCACAAGGTTCTCCAGGTCCAGATGGGGAAGCAGGTCCACGAGGTCAACAAGGACCAGTTGGTTCAGTAGGTCCACGAGGTCCTCCGGGTCCACCAGGTGAAAAGGGGCCAACAGGTGGAATGTCAGAAGAGCAAAAACAATTATTCAAAGATATGTTAGAGATTCTTGTAAAAAAAGGAATAATTTCCTCTGAAGAACAGATAGAGTTACAGAGTCATCTATACTAGTAAAGACTTTCTGCAACAGTTCTGTATGGTTGAAGCCATCTTTCATGATGACACTCTGTACATTTGAATAACCATTTACGCTTTCTTGTGACTACTTTTGGTATAATTACAACTTCATGTTTCGTCTTTGCCATACAAAAGTCACATCGTCTATCTTCAAATTGTTTTACCTGTTTTCCATCTTCTAGAAATTCTGCCAGTTTCCTAAAATCTTTTTTTAATTCACCAACAAGTTTCTGATTGTAAATTGTTGCAGCAGGATGAAATGTGGCAAAAAATTTCTTTCCGTCTTTTTCAATAATTTTACCATGATTTTTTGTAATTTCTTTTCCACCAAGAAGTGTACCATATGCAGTATTACCCATAACGCAGATAATCTTTGGATTAATTATCTCAATTTCATGATTGATGAAATCAATGCAAGCCATTTCCTCTTCTTTTGATGGAATTCTGTTGTTAGGGGGTCTACATTTTACAATATTTGTGATATAGACATCTTCTCTATTAATTCCAGTATCTTCTAAAATTTTGTCTAGCCTTTTACCTGCAGCGCCTATAAACGGTTCCCCATGAATATCTTCATTTCTACCAGGTGCCTCTCCGACAAAAATTATATCTGCATCAAAATTTCCCTTACCCGGAACTGCATTTGTTCTTGTTTCACACAAGTTACAATTTTGACATACTTTGACATTTTCTGCAATGTTTTTTAATTGATGCAATATTGTATATTTTAACTACTAAATTATTAATCTAATAGTGTATCTAGAGTTTCCAATAAATTCACTAATTAGTCTAAACTATCAAATATGTTCCATAAAGCATAATTTTTCATCAAATCTTATGTCACAGTCAGAACGCGATGTAATGAAGCAAGTTGATAGAGAGATTCTTAACGCGTCACCAGAATTTTTGAAACTAGTTCAAAAATATGACTTGGAAAATCAACTTACTGGTAATACAATATATGATGTTTATACAACAATCTTGAAAAAACAGCGTGACGAAAAGAAAATCATATCAAGAACTAAATAAATTATTATTTTTTGGTTTAAATGAGGGACACGAAAAATAATCATGAATTAAACATTGTTAAAAAAATCTACTAAAACAAAAATTGTATGTGTATCGCATGAAGAAGATGCAGATGGTATAAGTTCTGCCGCATTAATAAAACAGGCATTTGGTGGTGAAACTATACTAGTAGATTATCCGGGAATGATGGATTCAATGGAATCCCTGAGAAATGATGAAAAACTAAAACAACTTTTCATTTGTGATGTTGGATTAAATAAACGAAATGAAACAGAATTTGTAGAACTTTTGACAACGTTAAGAAAACGTAGAGTCAAGGTGACATACATTGATCATCATGACCTTGATAAAAAAATCATAAACCAGTTAGACAAAGTTGGGGTCACAGTTATTCATGATATTAATGAATGTGCAACTGTCCAAGTTTATAACGCATTTAAGACAAAACTAAATGATCATGCAGCGTTTGTTGCGGCATGTGCGGCAATCACTGATTATATGGAGGATAGACCATTAGGTTCCAAACTATTACAAATTTTTGATCGACAGTTTGCATTAATCAGTGCAACTGTACTTACGTATAATATCGTTGGTCACCAAAATGACCCTGACTATCTACTATATCTTGTAGATGAATTAAGTGAATCAAAATATCCTCATGATATTCCAAACACCTATGAATTTGCCCAAATACAGGTTGGAAAGTTAGCAGATATAATTTCAAAAGTAAAAAAATCAATGAAAACAAAAAAAAATCTGGGCTATATGGAAATTAAAGATTCAGGTGCAAGTGGTGCAGTGAATTTTGTTTTAGGATTGTCAGGGAAAGATGTAGGTGTGGCTTACAAGGAACGTGTTGATTATGGAATTTATGCAGTCTCAGTTAGAGGATCAAAATCATGTAAAATACATTTAGGTAAACTTGTAAACAGGCTATCTACCGAGTTTGGAGGTTCAGGCGGAGGACATGATAAAGCATGTGGTGCATCTGTTCCTAAATCAAAAATAACCAAGTTCATTAACGCACTGAACACAGAATTAGAAAAGTAAATTGTCTACAGCATCTTTACGTAATGACCATAAACTTATAGAAAAAGTGTTGAATGCACTTGATACCACAACTACATTATTACAAGTAGGGAAAAAAATTCCCGAACAAATTCTATTGCCAACTATTGACTTTGCACAGAATTTTACAGAGGTGTGTCATCATGGGAAAGAAGAAGAGGGACTATTTCCTGCATTGGGAAAAGCTGGATTGCCCACACAAATGGGCCCAATACCTAGAATGTTACAGGAGCATAAGATTACAAAGAAATTAGCAGAAAAAATTACAATCACTGCAAACTCATATCTTGAATCTGGAGATTCAGACGAATTGATTAATTCATTGAAAATGTATATCGAACATGTGAAAGAACACTTGTGGAAAGAAAATAATCGTCTATTCATGATGGCTGATGCAAGGCTAAATCATATCGCATCTGATATGGATAAGGATCTAAAAGATATTGAGGATTCAAAATTAGCACAAATCGGTAAAACTCGTCAAGAATATGAAAAATTAGTAGATGATTTAGAAAAGTCTGTTTCAGAAATTTAATCGGACACTTCAACTATCATATCAATTTCAACAGTGGAGTTTAGTGGTAAACTTGTAACACCAACTGCAATTCTTGAATGTTTTCCAGAGTCTCCAAAAACCTTAAAAAGTAAATCTGATGCGGCATTAATTATTTTTGGATGCTCCGAGAAATTTGGTGTAGAATTTACAAATCCTGAAACTCGTATAATTTTTTTAATATTCTCTAAAGTGCCAAAATATGTATTTAGTTGAGCAAGACAATTAATTATACATAATTTTGCAGCTTCTTGGGATGTTTCAATTGTTTGTTCGTTTGGAACCTTCCCAGTAAATTCAACTTTACCATCTTTCATTGGAATTTGGCCTGACACAAATGCGATGTTACCTGTTGATATCACTGGAATGTATGATCCTGCTGGTGCTGGCGGAGTAGGCAGAACTATTTTGTTTTCTCTTAATTTGTCTACTATCATAACAATCATTTTTTTGGTACACTTTTATTTTTTCCTAAATACTAAATCAATTTTGATCGCCCGCTCTACTTTTTGGATGTTTGAGTCTAATGTGGCACTATTTTGATTCGCACGTATTGAAAATAAAATTAAAAACATCACAATTAGCTAATCTTGAGAAAGTTCAGCATATCAAGTCAATCATTGAACAAAAAATGACTTGTGATGATGTCCAGAAATTTCAACATTTTGAACCAGAAGAACTAACTGATTTTTATAAAATCCTTCAAATCTGTGAATTTATTCTTGAAAAATATAAAGACAAAAAAGAATTAAGCCAAAATTTGAAAAAATTCGTTAGTATCATAGATTCTACATTAATCAGTTTAGAATCACTTGATGAAGAAATTAACGAACTAACTGTGTCAGCTGATTTTTCGCTAAAGAGTATTCAAGAGTTTAAATCAAATTTGATCAAATCCGAGGAGAATCCACAGTCTATTTAGATTACTGACCAGTTATTTAGGCATGTAGTGAGAAACCTGTTGAATAAATTTCACCCAGTTCACGATAGCAGTTTACTCACGTGAATACCTACTAAAATCATCAGTTAGTTTAGAGAGAAATAAAATGAGTTTGGCACCACAAGAACTAGAAAATAGCGCTAGCAAGTATGCGGCAGATGCAATAAAAGCAGACTCTCAAGGAGCTGTAGGCATGGCCATATCCGGATATCAAAATGCATCTGACACACTTATGAAATTAATGAGGTTATACCCTGATAGTAAATTAAATCGAGTCTATACTGAGATGGTGCAGAAATATCAAGGAAGGATAAAAGATCTACGGAACACACGTGCTGGAAATGTAGAACCTGTTGTAGACCCTAATGCAACACCAGAAGAACAAAAAAAGGCACTTGCTAGGGTACAACCAAATAATCCATCTGATGGAAATCTAGAAGATTTAATCCTAAAGGAAAAACCAGATGTAAAGTGGGCTGAAGTAATTGGTCTGGCTGATGCAAAAAATGCATTACGAGAATCTATTGTTTATCCAAGTAAGAGACCAGATTTATTCCCATTGGGATGGCCAAGAGGAATGTTACTGCATGGACCACCTGGAACTGGAAAAACAATGCTTGCAGCTGCTACAGCAAACGAATTAGATGGGTACTTCATTAATGTTGATGCTGCATCTATGATGAGTAAATGGCTTGGGGAAGCAGAAAAAAATGTTTCAAAACTTTTCAAAATGGCACGTGGATATTGTGAAAGAGAAGGCAAACCTGTAATTCTTTTCATAGACGAAGTTGATTCATTACTTGGAGATAGAAATAGTGAGGTCGGTGGTGAAATTAGAGCCAAAAATCAGTTCTTGTCTGAAATAGATGGTGTGAATGGTAAAGGAAAGGAATTGATGATGTATGTAATTGGTGCTACAAATAAACCTTGGAGTCTTGATAGCCCATTTCTTAGAAGATTTCAAAAAAGAATTTACGTGTCATTACCATCTACTGAGGCACGAGAAAATTTATTTGAACTTTATACCTCACCATTGAGAAAAAGTTCAAGGGTCAATTCACTAACTCTTGCAAAACATTTTGATGGCTATAGTGCAAGTGATATTAAAGATGTATGTCAGGGAGCACAACTACAGGTAGTAAACGAATTATTCAAATCATCAAGTTTCTCAGAACCAGTTGAAGGCCAAATACCTTCACAGCCAAGGGAGATAACCATGACTGATTTCCGTGATATAAAGCAAAAGAGAAAACCCAGTGTATCTGTAGAAATGGTTCGTGCATATCACAAGTGGCATGACCAATTTGGTGCATTATAGAATCTTTTTGCGATCAATTCAATAAATTTAAATTCAGAATTTAGATGACACATCGTGGGTCAAAATTTCCGTAAAAAAATCAGAATTCACCGATAAAAATGGAAAGCTGATCCTTTCTGATGGTACAGTTTTTAATGGAATTGGATTTGGTTTTTCTACTTCCTCTGTAGGCGAAATTGTTTTCAATACAGGAATGGTGGGGTATACGGAAACTCTAACAGATCCATCTTACAGTGGTCAAATTCTCACTTTAACATATCCACTAGTAGGAAATTATGGCGTACCAGACCCAGAACAAAAAAATGATGATGGGATACCAAATCATTTTGAATCTGAAAAGATTCAGGCTAGGGGACTAATCGTTCATGAATTATCCACCACAGCCAGTCACTGGAATCTTTCTATGACACTTGATGAATGGATGAATAATGAAAAAATTCCCGGTATCTCTGGTATAGACACAAGGCATCTAACTAAGATATTACGTCAATCTGGAGTCATGATGGGTGCATTAGTTGTCTCTGAAAATGAAATAGATGAGGATGAAGTAAAAGAACAATTGAATTCT
>Ga0206685_10000307_pt1 | contig 15199 bp, 17 predicted proteins | sample M220012015metaG_FD_161049 | JGI IMG/M metagenome (GOLD analysis project Ga0206685, IMG submission 161049) | Ammonia-oxidizing marine archaeal communities from Monterey Bay, California, United States - M2 200m 12015 | ecosystem: Environmental > Aquatic > Marine > Intertidal zone | place: USA...
TGTGCAAAATTCCCTCCCATTGGAAAGTACCAAAAGTATCCTGACATACCTGGAAATGGTTCAATGTAAAAATCATCAAACGGTACTCCATTTTCATATTCAACCTTATACTCGTATGTTGGTAAAAAGAAATCTTGTTCCATTTTTGGTAGGTAAACCCTGTGAAATCCTGTACAATCTACTATCATATCATATTCTTTTTCAAGATTTTCTAATGATGGCGCCTCACCATAAATCACATTACAATCTTTTATGAAATCTTTAATCAATCCTAACTTATTATACGTACAAAGTCCTTTCAAACCGATATCAAATTTTACATCATTATTCATTTTGACATGCATTACTTTCCCGTTATGAATTAAGAAATCATCAAAATTTCTACCTGTTTTCTTACAAAACCCATCTAATTCTTTTTTTATTGTTCCCCATGCACAAATTGAATCATGCCTTTCTTCCACCATTCTTTCATATCCAACTACTTCATGTTCAGAATCTTTCAGTCTAGCCATAAGATAACTTCCAGCTACACCCATTCCCATTACAGCAATTTTCATCTATCGTAGATTTGTTAGCACCCAATAAATACAATTCTCGAATTTTATTCAATTAATATTGCTGGTTTGTAAGGTCGTGCCATTCTTGCTTTGTTTTTTGGATCATATTTTTCAGAATCATTTTCAGAAAACACTTGTAATTTTATTCCATAGTCTGTTTCTATTAGTGATGAAAGCTCATTAGAAATAATTTTACTCTCATCAATTTCTCCTGCTCTCATCTTTGTTCTTCTTAGCTCTGTTGGTTCTGAAAGAATATCTTTTAGTGTCTTTTTTACAAAGTCAGGATCTTTTTTTACATTTTCTGTTTCTTTTTGTAAAATTAACTCTTTGATGAATGCTCCAACATTTGTTTCTCCTGAAATAACACCGTTTAGAATTTTATGGTATGCTTTTGATTTCCAATTATCTGATGTGTAGATTATAATTTTTTTAGGTGTAATCTTTGTTACTTTGGTAATATTTGAAATATCATTCATTACTGAACTAAGCAGACTCTCATTCTGTATCGCTCTATCGTCTGTTTGTTCTTCCTCTTTTGGCCATGATGATTTTGAAACCATGTCTGAATTTCCTAATTTTTCCCACATCTCTTCAGCTATGTGAGGTGCAAATGGTGAAAGCATTGAAACACGTATTGAAATAACCTTGTTCAGAACACCTGAAATATCATCTCTATTTTTTGCATTTGCTCTTTTCATGTACCATTGAAGGTCAGAGTCAAATCCATACAAAATATGATGTAATGATTCACGAAGACGCATCTTTTCCATAGAATCAGTTACTTCAGAAATTAATTTTGACAATCTACTTTGTATCCAAATATCTTCAGGTTCGATTCCTATATTTCCAGGATTGTTGAATTTTATGCACTCTTCAAGCATAGATTCCAATTTATTTTTAATACTTGAGATTATTTCTACGTTAAAATCGGCATCCTGCAAAAGTTCTGCTGAGATTAGTATTGATAATCTGATTGGGTCTGCACCATATTTTCTGACTGCATCACGTAATGGGATGATGTTACCCATTGATTTTGACATCTTTTTTCCATCCATCAAGACAGAGCCATTCACAACAATCTCTTTTGGCCAATTTTCTTTAGGAAATATAGCAACATGATTTAGAACAAAAAATGTTAAGTGATTTGGAACTAAATCTCTACCTGAATGTCTAGAATCAACAGGATAAAAATACAAAAATTCGTTTCTGATTTCTTCTAGTTTTTCTGTTGTAATCTTTGCACCTTTTGCAATTATTTCAGAATCTCCATTCCCATAGAAAATATAATTGAAAAATTCATCTGACATATTCTCTGCTAAAATCTCTCCTGAATTGACAAATTTTGCCATAGTGTAAAATGACATGTAGATTACTGAATCTGCCAAACTTTCAACTAACCAATCATTATCCCATGGAACTTTTGTTCCCAATCCATGCTGTCTTGCACATGCTCTTTCTCGTAACCAATCAAGTACATTGAAAAATTCAGTTCTAATGTCATTTGGTAGTATGTTCATAGATTCGAAGCATTCACGTGCTCTTTCTTTCCATTCTTTGTTTGCATAATCCAAAAACCATTGGTTATTGAGTAGTTTTACAACACATTTTGTTCCACATCTACACTTTACTGATTCATTTGTTAATTCAAGCATAATATCTGATTTTCCAGTTTTAGAAATCCATTCTTTTACCTCTTCTTTGACAAATGTAATCTTCTTATCAGCAAATTCACCTGCATTGGAATTTAATTTCCCTTCATAGAATTCTTTTGAGTAGATCTCCTTTGTTGCATCCTCTAATTTTGGATCATCTTGATTTGTAATTCCCATTCTTTTTATGACATCTAGAGATGGAATATCTCCAAATCCCTCTGTAGCGATAATTGTAATTGGTTGAATCTTCCTCACTACATTTCGTAAAGAATCTTCAACGTCTCTTTGATTTCCATTTTTGATATCTTCTAATGCTTGAAAATCATATGGTGCATGTGCAGGAACTGACATTACAATTCCTGTACCAGTAGTTGATGTGACAAAAGATGCAGGTAGAATCAGAAACTCATCTTCACTTGTTGGGCTATGAACTTGCTTTCCAATTAATTCTGAACCTAGTATATCTTCTATAATCTCTATTTTTTTATTAAGAAACTCTAGTTTGTATGCGCATTCTGCACTGATTATCCAAGTTTCTTCATCAACTTTGACTTTTTTATACACAATTTCTGGATTTATCCACAGATTTGTTACACCAAATAATGTTTCAGGTCGAAGTGTTGCAACAGGAATAATCTCATCTTCTATATTGAATTTGATTACAATATATTCGGTAAAATCTGGTTCTACATCACCAAGTGTATCATGTTGTGATACTGGGTTTTGATCATTTGGACACCAACCAACTGGATGATTTCCTTGAACAATGAGATTTTTGTCTTTAAGTATTCTAAATTGCCATTCAATAAATTTTTGATATGCTGGAATTATTGTTGTAAATTCTCTTCTCCAGTCAATTGAGTAACCCATCTCAATCATTCCAGTCTTGATCTCTTCATGAAAGTAATCTGCAATTTTTACAGGATCAACAAATTCTTTGATTTTATCTTCTGGAACATTGTACAATGTTTTGAACGCTTCAATTAATTCTACATCATTTGCTTGAACTCTCTTTGACATTCCAAGAATTGGAGTACCAGTATAATGAAATCCCATGGGAAACAAAACATTGAATCCTTTCATTCTATAATATCTGGAATGGACGTCAGCTAATGTGTATGTTCTCCCATGTCCTATATGTTGAGGGGAGTTTGGGTAAGGATATGCGACCGTGATGAATTTTTTTGGTTTGTCATTAGGATCTGTTTCAAAGTCTTTAGCATCATGCCATTTACTTCTCCATTTCTCATCTACCTGATTCCAGCTTAATTCCATCTTCTTTACCTATTCAAAGATCACTGTCTTCGCATTTTTAATTGCATCTTCTTTCTTTGATTTGTCAGTTCCTCCTCCTTGAGCAAACTTGGGATTTCCCCCACCGGTTCCCCCCAAAATCTCTGAAATACTCTTTACAATCTCTCCTGCACCCTTTTCTTTTGAAATTTCATCTCCAGCATATACTATAACCCGAATTTTTTCTCCTTCCTCAAACAATCCACAATATATCAATGTGGGATCTGCTCCACAGAGCACTTCTCCTAAACCAATATGAAAAACATCGTCATAATCGTTGCTGGTTGAATAACAAAAGTTTGCTTTACCAGATTCGGTTAATTCTATTGTAATACCCTCTATTGTGGATATACCCTCTTTACATTCTGATAATGATTTTACTATAATTGGAATTCTTTCCTTGACTTGTAATCTTTTTCCAATCCTCTTCTCTCTTTCCTGCTCTTTTTGTTTCTTTTCTCCCTCTTCGCTTTTCGAATCCTGATGCCTTTTTCTAACAAATTCTTTTGCACTTTCTCCTGAAACAAATTCAATTCTTACAACTCCATCTTGAATTCTTTTGGTTCTAGTTATTTTGATCTCTCCTACATCTGAAGTATTTGATACATGTGTTCCACCACAGGCTTCTATGTCTAAATCACCAATGGATACTATTCTAACTGATTTTACCGGAACTATTCCTCCCTGATAAATTCTAAATCCATATCTCTGTTCTGCTGCACCCCTATCAAAATTTTCTATCTTCACTGGAATTGATTTTTCTACAATTGAATTGGCAACTTGTTCAATTTTTGTTACATCATCATTTGTTAGTGCAGAATGATGAGTAATATCTAATCTAGCGTGATCTTCCTCTTTGAACGCTGAATGTTGCCATACCCATGAACCTAAAACACTTCTTGCAGAAGTATTAATGATATGTGTGCTTGTGTGATTCTTTGTAATTCCATCTCTTCTCTTTCCATTTATTATACACGATACTATGTCTCCCTCTTTTGGAATCCCACCTTTTACCTCATGGACTATAACGTTCCCATGTTTTGTAACATCTACAATCTTGCAATCTCCAATCGTACCATGATCCGGCTCTTGTCCTCCACCCCTTGGATAAAATGAAGTTTTATCTAACACGATAAAATTTTCAAAGGATTTCAAAACTTTTGCGTTAAATTCTCTTGGATCGTCTCCATAGAATAGTAGTTCAGTGTCTGGAATCTCCTCTAACGGTAAAGTCACTCGTTCTTTTTGCTTTTTGGATTGATGTAGATCAGCAAGCTTACTGTAAAATGTTGATGGAACTTCCGATATTACTTTCATCTCCTTTAGATATTCTGGAGTCACTCCGTCTGATTCGTAAAGTCGTATCAAATCCTCGGCGTTTGGTTCTCTGTCTAATTTACTGACAATTTTTTCCATTCTCTGTTTTGAGCTACCATATCTGTCTGTTTCAATAGAAATTATCTCTTTAACATCTTCTCTAGTATTTTCAAGTTCTGGGTACGTATTTTTCAGATAATCAATTTGAATGTCTATTATCTCATCCAAGTCAAACTTCAACTTCAATCTATCCATGGTTGAAACAATTCTTCTTAGCATAATTCGAAGATTGTATCCTCCTCCAACATTACTAGGAAGAGCACCATCAGAAATTGCAAAAATTAGTGTCCTTATGTGATCAATTATTAGATAAGTTCCCTCTAGTGGGGTGATTATACGATTAGTTTGTTCATCAGACAATCCTGTTGATTTGATAGCATTTTTCCTTACTTGTGACAAATCATCATATAATTCGAGATTCTTTGCAATTTCAGTGAAGTATGGTATTAGTACTGTGGAATCTGTATCTATACCTACATCTTGAATTAATTTTTCAGTGATTGGACCAAAACAACAATCGTATGCAGTTGGCGTCCCCATTGTAATCCATGCAAATCTTTCCAAACCTGCACCCATGTCTATAATCCGCTGATCTAGTGTTTTGTAATTTGAAAGGTTTCCTTGAAATTCTGTAAATACAGCATTACCAAGTTCTAGACCTTTTACAAAATATTCTAATGATGAACCAAAAGATCCACCACCTTCCCATACATCTTCAACAAAGACAATTTCTTTTTTATCAATTCCAAATTGCTGCGTCAATAAATTAAAATCAAGATTAACACATTCATCCTTCCAATAACCATCTTCATTTGGTATGCTGTGTTGTCCAATCATACAGAATGATGAAAAGTGCCTACCAGTAACACCAACATTTTCTAAGTCTTTGAATCTAAGACATGTCTGAGGTACCACTAGTGGGTTCGCAGGAAATTCAAATACTACTTTACTACCCATCACTCTTTGGAAATCAACAATTGATGCAATTGTGAAATACAAATCATCACGCCATCTGGACACAACTGGGTATCTGTTCACTGATGTATGATTATGTTTTACAAAGAATGATTCTACCTGTTTCCAGGCTTCAGTATAATCGAATCTGTTTTTTGTTGGAGGATCCCCGATAAACGAATAAGTGTCACTAGAATGATCAGGGCAGTTTATTCTATTTTCATCTAATGCCCAAAAGAATCTTTTACATGTCGCACATGATTTACGCTCAAAACCCTGGGTTTCAAATAATTCCACCTGATAGTACCTTTTAGGGTCAGCAGAAAATTTTGTAAGAATATCTTTTTTGTTCATCGTATTTTTCATCTAGTGCTGATATTAAGAATCTTCGATTACAACTATTAAATATGCAAAAATCTAAAAAAATACATGTTTGGAAGTAAAAAGAGAACTCTAAAGGAGGGAACTTTTGTTTTTACAGCAAGACCTACTGATGAATACTGTAATTTCGTTATTGGAAGTGTTACTGGTGTTGACGGTAACAGAGTAGGTGTAAATGGATTCATAGTTAATCCTGTAGGACTAAAAAACAAAGTTTTACAGGGGAAAGCAGGTACAAGATCCAAAGAGATGCTTACAGACCCAACATCTGAAAACTGTATTTTTGCCTTAATTTACAGAATAGAGCATGAAAATTTTACTGATGTTTTAGACCTGGAAAAAGAAAAAATTGAGATTATTTCAAAAAAGGTGTTCACTGTTTTAGATGGCTGGATTAGGGAATCACTTTCCGAATTAATTAATAATGTTTTATCTCTACCAGATGGGTCTGATAAGGATCATGCCAGAAGAATTCTAAAACAGAGGATGGAAAACCTCTATGATAAAGATCTAAGCCGTAATCTTTATTCTGTTTGTAGAAGTCTCAAGATCTTAATTTGAACACTGTTTTTGGACAGCTTTTATATTATGCCTTGATAGATTTTTTTTAAATGGAATATGTTTACGCTGCATTAATGTTGCATAAATTACAAAAAGAGGTAACTGAGGAAAATGTTACAAGTGTAGTTAAGGCGACAGGGGCTGAAGTCAATGAGGCTCAAGTAAAGGCATTAGTCGCATCTCTCGCAGATGTAAACATTGAAGAGGCAATAAAGGCTGCACCAGTAGCAGTTGCAGCCGCTCCAGCCACAGATGCACCGGCAAATGGTGGAGATGAAAAGAAAGAAGCAAAAGCTGAACCACCAAGTGAGAAGCAAGAAGAGCAAGCAATGGAAGGCTTGTCATCACTATTCGGTTAGATTTAACCGATCTTTTAACTTCAACATTATTTACTACAAGTTCCTATTAGAATTGATTTGGTAGATGCTGCACCCGTTGATTTTTTTATTTATATTTTAGATCTTTTCGGTACTATGGCTTTTGCAGTTACTGGAGCATTTAAGGCGATAGAACACAAAGCCGATATTGTTGGAATAATAATTTTGGCAACAATTACTGGTGTAGCAGGTGGGACAATACGTGACGTTGTGTTTGGAAAAACACTTCCAAACTCCATAATTGATCCAACTTATGTTATCATCACTGTAGTTTCTGCCATAGTTTTGTTTCTATTATATTCAAAAATGAGAAAACATTGGAACCTCTTCTTAAAATTTGATGCAATTGGTCTTGGAGTTTTTACTGTGATTGGTGCAACTTTTGCCTATAATCTATTCGGAATGAATTTCTTGATAATTGTCTTATCTGGAATGCTTACTGCTATTGGAGGTGGAATTTTGAGGGATGTATTCGTAAATCAAACACCCATAGTATTTATCAAGGAATTATATGCATCTGCCAGTTTCATTGGTGCAATTACATTCTATTTTACACTATTAATTACAAATGAAGTTTATGCAGCAACAATTCTTGGCATCATTCTTACAACAGGTCTACGATTAGTTGCAATGAAGTATAATTGGAATCTACCTAAAGTACGAAGTTGATAATTATACGGGAGTGTAATCTTTTGCTTTTGATGCCACACCTTTAGCATGTGAATCTGCTTTTTGAAGAATCTGCTCTTTGGTTTCATCAGTTACATATCCTGATTCTACTGAAACAGAGTTGGCTGACTGTGCGGCTTTTACAAGAATTTGCTTAATGTTATCATGTGTGATATATGTAGCCTCAATTGATAATGAAATTGCTTCTTGATGAGCTTGACTCAAGTCATTTCTAAACTTCTCCAAATCTACTATCATTTCTTTTTCATCATAAACTAGACCTTCCTCAAGTGCAGAGTTTAGTACAATACCTGCTTCGATTGGTTTTATATCTAATTTACCTAAAAGAGTCGCAAGTTTTTCAGAAATCACTTCTCCTTTTTTTACAGGAATTGTTTCTTTCATTATCCAGATTGTACCCTGATCAATTTTTGTTGGAACACCATTTTCTTTAAAGTCTGTTAGCATTGGACCTGGTGCAATTCCAGTATTTTTTGGTGGTATAACTACATCCATACTGGCTAAATCTCCACCTCTGGCATTTAGTAGCACTTTATTTTTTCCCAGTAAAACATTAAGTTTGAAAGGTGACATATTTGTAAACATGAATAGGCATTGACCTTCCAGCTTATCAATTAGTTTTTCAATTCCTTTTATTTTAGTACTTTCCAGTGCAAGTTTTGCAACTTTATCTTTAACACTAATTATTTCGACTTCTCCTAGAAGTTTTTTTCTAAGTGGAAGTAATTGTGATCCTCTTACTTTTTCCATTCTTACTAATGCAAGAACCTTGTATTTTTTAGGTAATTCTTGTATCTGTTGATACATCTGCATCTTTTTTTTAGGATATTTAGTTCTATTCTCATGCATGTTATTTTCGTACCTTCTGCTCTAATTTTATTGCTTTACCCATAGTTGTTTTTATCATAAATTTTTTAAAGTTTTTATCACCATTTGGTAACTTTTTTTCAATTGCATTTATTACTGTCATAGCATTACTTGCAAGGTCACTATCATCCATTGTTTCATCACCAATTTTGCATGATAGTGAAAGTGAATTTTTTACTCTAACTCTTATTGAATGTCTAAATCTTTCTAAGAATGATTCTATTGATGCATTAAATGGGACTGGTGTTGGCATTTTCCCTCTAGGACCCAATAACTGTCCTAAAGATTTACCTACAATTGGCATAAGTTTTGTATCTGCTAGAAAAAAATCATACTTGTTTATCAGTTTTCTTGACTCTCTTTTGTTTTGAGCCAAATTATCTAATTCTGTATTATCAATAACTTGATCTGCCTTCGCATCTTTTGCTTTTAATCCAAGATCTCCAGTTGCCATTACACAAACTGCAGCAGGTTTTGTCATTTGTTTTGGAAGTTGTATGACTTCATTTAACGCGAAGCCCTTTTTGACATCTATATCCTTGAATACAATGTATAGTTCTAATGCTTGCTTGAATTTTCTACTCTTCTCTGATTTTCTAGATTCTTGAATTAAACTCAAGATACCCGATTCGTTAACCATAGCAAAATCCTTTTGAACCTACTTAAAATCGTTTAGAGCAATAATATTCAGTTTTTTTTTTTAATACAAAAAAATCATTTTTTATATAAAATTTTAGCATATTTGGGTAATTGTAACCAAAACTTACATTTATTACCTTAGATTAGTTATTTTGAAAATGCAACATGTTGATGAATTAGATCTGAGATTATTATCCGAGTTAAAAAAAGATGGGAATATCTCAGTACCTCTGTTATCAAAAAAATTAGACACTAATGCATCTGTATTGTATAGCAGAATTAAACGATTATTACGAAAAAAGATGATTAAGAAATTTACAATCGAAATTGATGAAGCACAGTTAGGTTTTCAGGTAAAGGCATCAGTTGGAATAAACCGTGATCCAAAATTGAAAGAGACAATACATAACGAATTAATGGAAACCGCCGAGGTTGATCATATTTGTGAGGTCACAGGCAGGTTTGATATTATCATAAGTGTCTTGGCAAAGGATCTTGAACAACTACATTCTGTAATTATTGAAAAAATTGGAAGAATTGAGGGAATTCAGAATACTGAAACATTCGTAGAATTAGAAAAAACAGATAAGGAACCAGTGTACTTATCTAAGAATTAACGACTAGTTTCTCGTCCCATTTACCATCATTAATCTCTGTGGTAATCTCTTTAGGTGTTTTTCCTTCAATTTTTATTCCAAGACATTGACAAGTACCAATTACTTGTTTAGCTACAGATTTTAATTCAGAAGCATATGATGATTCTAGTTTTACATTTGAAACCTTAACAACTGAGTCAATTCCAATATCTCCAACCCATTCTGTGCCAGATGTACCAGAACCTTTTTGAATATTTGCCTCTTTCAAAATCAGTGCAGATGCAGATGGAATTCCAATTTCAATTTGCCATTTTTTAGTATCAGAGTCAACAATTACAGTCACAGGAACTTTCATTCCTTTAAAGTCATTAGTTTTTTCATTAATAGCATTAATCACTTCCATAATGTTAACACCCATTGGACCTAATGCTGGACCAAGTGGTGGACCAGCAGAAGCCTCCCCACCTGTAACTAGTGATGAAATATTTTGTGTGTTAGCCATAATTTTTTGCCACTCTAAGATGATTTATTCGTTCCTATGATGATGAAGGTTTAAGATAGTTTGCATCTACCGTTACAGGAAGTTGGTATGGCGCATCTAGAAGTATCACTGTTGCTTCTTCTTTTTCATGATCTACACGAGTAATAGTGGCTTTCATACCCTTAAATGGACCACCAATGATTTCAACTACACCATCCACTTCAAGTTCTGACACAGTAGATTTTTTGATAAGATAATTTTCGATTTCACTATATTGTAATTCACCTCTTAATTGCCCCTTTACATGTCTAAGTCCTTGAATTGCATGGAACATTAGCTGTGGATCTTCTGCCTCGATTACAATATACCCTTTAAGATTATCAACTAGTAATATTGATTGTATGTTTAATTCACCATTTCGCATCTTAGTTTCAAGTAATCGTAAAACTACTTTTTCCTGACCACCAGTAGTTCTAACTGCGAATAAATGGGAATTTGTAGTTTCAGACATTTTTATCGTGTAAATGGGATTGTTGCGAAAATAAATTGTACACCAAAACCAAGTAATCCCACAGTTGCTATTCCAAATAAAACTAGCCTTAGATGCTGTTTATAGACATCCGAATCAGATTTCTTGGTTAATTTTATAGTATTAACCATATTTTTGAGTGTTAATTTTGGGTTCAAATCCTAAATTGAAATTAATAAAGTGTCAATATATCTTTTATTCATGGATTTGCTTATTGCATACAAGGATGATCCTGCTGGGAACAATATGGCGGAATTCATTAGTCAGAGTTTAGAAAAAAAAGATGGCGTATTTAGAGGAAAGAAATTCGACCTGTTAATAATCCCCTCACCTACAATATCTGCAGATTGGCTAGATGATAAATTTGATTATGATAGATATGTATTTCTTTCAAAACATGCTGCTGAATCTGGAACATTAGCACTAACATGTCATAGTACCGGAAACTTCGACACTGCCAAATTTGGTGGTAATCCAAAACAAATTGCAATTCCTTTTCCATCATTTCAAAAAACATATTTACAAAATCTTTGGGAAAAACACAATGATTTTCCTGATTTCCAAATAACTATTGAAGCTACACATCATGGTCCTACAGATCTTAACAAACCTTGTATTTTTATCGAAATTGGCACTACTAAAAAACAATGGAATGATAAAAGACTGTGTAATTCTATAGCACAAATTGTGGAAAAAACTTTCGAGAGACCACTTCAGCAATTCCCAGTTGCAGTGTGTTTTGGCGGCACACATTATTCTCAAAAATTTACAAATGAAGTGATCAATGGAAAATTTGCACTAGGAACCGTGATACCTAAACACGCCCTAGAGTTTTTAGAAGAGTCACTTTTTTCACATATTGTTGAACGTAATACTGGCGCAAAAGCAGCATTATTAGATTGGAATAGTTTAGGAAAAAGCAAACAAAAAATTATGAAGTTATTATCTACTACAGAATTGGAAGTGATTAAAATTTGAGTATGGAAGAAAAAATTTATGAAAAACTCATTCAAGTTCCATCTGGAAAAATTACAACGTATGGTGAATTGGCAAGATCAGTTGGTCTACAAAATGGACAACGCCTTATCGGGCAAATAATGAAAAAAAATCCTTTTCCTGTTATTATCCCATGTCATAGAGTAGTAAAATCAAATGGCATTGTTGGTGGATATGTATTTGGTGTTGATATAAAGAAAAATATGCTAACAGAAGAAGGAATTTGTATTAAAAAGAATAAAATTCAGAATTTTGAAAAAACTTTCTTTAGATTTTAGGATTTTTGTGCTTCACTGATAATAGTTCTTAGATGTGCCTTGTTTCTTATAGTGTTTCCACCAATTTTTTTATATATTGATTTAAAGACATCATTATCAATTTCTTTTCGGTCTTTTACAATTTTGAGTATGTATCTAAGTGCACGTACTTTGTTTACATAGACTGTCTTTTTTCCTTCTCTAGCACCTTTTCTACCTTTTTTAGAACCTTGCCCTGTACCACGTTTTGATTTCTGGATTTTTTTTATTTTGGCTCTACCTCGTGATGTACCCTTAAATGATTTTATTGTAATTGTATTAGCGGTCATCAAACTTCTTATATCATCTCGTGTAATTGCATCAGCTACATCATCAAGATGATCACTATCAAATCTAACTCTGTGAATACCTACCCCGACAATTCTTGAAACTAGTCGTTTCTTTGATTTTAGATTAACTGGCATTTTTATCCACTCTAGCATTAAACACTTTGAATTTTTTTTCTATGGCAATTTTCATTATCTCTTTTCTTTTTTTGGTACCCACACTATGACCAAATCTAACTCCATCTTCTTTTGGGTTTAATTTCTCTAAATCATTTAGATTATGAACTAAATTATCTGTGTAGCCCGATGGATGTAATCCCTTTGCAATTTTTGGTGTACCATATCCTATTTTGACCAATCCTGGTCTACCACGACTTTTTTGTTTTCTTTGATGGTTGTCAATACCCTTTGGTTTTCTCCAGTTAGTTTCTAATCTTTTGTACCGCCAACTTTCCGGTCTAACAAATTTTGGTCTACTAGATGAAACTTCTTCCCTTGCCTGTAATTTTTCTTTATTGATCGGCATGACCTAGGGACTCGAATTTTTACATAAATACGTATCTAAGTTAGATCTTTCAGATTCTTAGAAAGAGATAATAGTGTTTTATTTTTCGTTACAATCCTTGAAGAAAGACATGTATGCTATTAAATATGGAGTTGAGTAAATGCCAGAGACCGAGATTTCCTCAAAATTTCTAACACAGTTAGAAAATTTTGGAATTAATCCCAAATCTGTATATAGAAATCTTTCAGTAGAGAAACTAGTTGAAATAGCAACTCAAAAAAATGAGGGTATTCTAACATCTTCAGGTTCTTTATCTGTAAAAACTGGAAAATACACAGGTCGTTCCCCACAAGATCGTTATATCATATATGACGATGAAACACATGAGACAATTGATTGGGGTAGTGTAAACAGGCAATTTCCTTCTGAAAAATTCAATCAACTTTTTGAAAAAATGAAAAAGCATGCAGATGGGCAAGAACTTTATGTTTTTGATGGTTTTATTGGTGCATCCAAAGAAAGCAGATTACCAATTCGTGTAATAAATGATCATGCATGGCAGAGTCTTTTTTGTAGGCAGTTATTTGTTAGACCATCATCTACAGAACTTGAATCACATGAACCAGAATTTACAATTGTTTGTTTAAATGACTTTGATGCAATTCCAGAACTTGATGGAACAAGAACAAATGCATTCATTATGATTAATTTATCAAAAAGAATTGTTTTGATTGGAGCTACAAACTATGCTGGCGAAATGAAAAAAGCCATGTTTTCTATTATGAATTATTTAATGCCATCTAGAGGAGTTTTTCCAATGCATTGTTCTGCAAATATTGGAAAAGATGGTGACACCGCTTTATTCTTTGGTCTTTCAGGCACTGGAAAAACTAGTCTTTCTGCAGACTCGGACAGAATGTTAATTGGTGATGACGAACATGGTTGGTCAAACAAAGACATCTTTAATTTTGAAGGTGGTTGTTATGCAAAATGTATAAATCTTAACGAAGAAGAAGAGCCACAAATTTGGAATGCCATTAGATCTGGTACGGTACTTGAAAATGTTATAGTTGATAAAGATACACAAAAACCAAACTTTGAAGATGGGAGTCTAACAGAGAATACTAGAGCAGCATATCCTCTTGATTATATTCCTGGAGCAGTGATTCCAAGTGTCGGTGGGCATCCTAAAGTTATAATTTTTCTGACAGCTGATGCATTAGGAGTTTTACCACCAGTATCAAAATTAACCAAAGAGGGTGCCATGTTTCATTTTATGTCTGGTTATACAAGTAAGTTAGCAGGAACAGAAAGAGGAATTAAAGAACCCAAGGCAACATTTTCAGAGTGTTTTGGTTCACCGTTCATGCCTAGACCTGCTTCGGTCTATGCAAAAATGTTAGGCGAAAAAATTTCTCAGCATAATACAGTAGTATATCTCATAAACACTGGTTGGTCAGGAGGAGCTTATGGTGTAGGTAAACGAATAAGCATCAAATACAGTCGTGCGATGGTTACAGCTGCATTAGCAGGTTCTTTTGATATTGTCAAGTTTAGACATGATGATGTGTTTAATCTTGATGTTCCATTGGAGTGTCCAGGAGTACCTTCAGATGTGTTAGATCCAAAAAATACATGGGTTGATAAAGATTCATACGATTTATCTGCAAAAAAACTCGCAGAGATGTTCGTTGATAACTTTACCAAGTTTGATAATGTTCCAGACGACATACGTACAGCAGGACCACAACTCACTAATTCATAAATAGATTACAAATAGAATTGTAGCAAACTAATATTTTGAGAATGATTTCGACCCAAGTTTGATATCCTCGGCTCTTATAGTTTTTCGACCTGCATGTTTTGCCATCTCAATAGAATTTTTTGCAATCTCACTTGCAATATCTTCCACTATCCGTCTTAATTCATCAGCAGATTCTTGTGTAACTCTATCGGCACCAGCTTTTTTTAAGATTCTAGTCATTGCTGATAATCCTAATTCAGACGTTTTCATATATTTTAATAAAAATATACTGATAAAATACTTTGAAGAGTAAAAAAATCTTACTTTTACACAGATTTATGCAGACTAATTTATACTAAAAATTTAATCAAAGATATGAATTGGCTTTATGATTCACATATCCATCTATCAGAT
>Ga0206685_10000320_pt1 | contig 14852 bp, 11 predicted proteins | sample M220012015metaG_FD_161049 | JGI IMG/M metagenome (GOLD analysis project Ga0206685, IMG submission 161049) | Ammonia-oxidizing marine archaeal communities from Monterey Bay, California, United States - M2 200m 12015 | ecosystem: Environmental > Aquatic > Marine > Intertidal zone | place: USA...
CGCAGTCCAGGAAGCAAAAACCCGTGGATGCACCAGTGCCCTGGTAACTTTTGACCCACATCCGCAGGAAATAATTCATTCTCAGCAGTCTGTACCCAGAATTTGTACATCATCGCATCAACTCCGTTTACTCGAAGAAATAGGTCTTGATGAAGTACATGTAATTCCTTTTACAAAGGAGTTAGCACAACTGGGTCCGGAAGAATTTGCATTTCAGTTTTTGATAAAGCGCTTTGATTTGAAAAAACTTGTCATAGGATACGATTTCCGTTTTGGAAAACACCGTGCTGGAGACTTCAAATTACTGGAAATCCTCAGTCAAAAATATAATTTTTCACTTGAAGAGGTAGCTCCTGTACAAGAAAGAAGTCAAACTGTCAGCAGCACCCTCATTCGGAAATTGATTCGGAAATATCGTTTTGCTGAAATTCCACATTACCTGGGACGAGATTACAGTGTGTATGGTCAAGTAGAACAGGGTGAACAACGGGGGAAGAATCTTGGGTTTCCTACAGCTAATATTCTGCCAGGTGTTACTTTAGCTCTTCCAGAAGGCGTCTATGTGAGCAAAATAAAATTGACTGGAAAAACTCATTATGGTGTTACCAATGTTGGTAAAAGACCTACATTCGGTGAAAATTCGGTAACTGTAGAAACTTTTATTTTTGATTTTGAAAAAGTTATTTATGGCGAATATTTGGAAGTAATACCTCTTTCACAATTGCGTCCGGAAATGAAGTTTTCATCTGTAGAAGAACTTAAAACACAAATCAGGCAGGATATTGAAACTGCTCGTAATTACCTGGATACGAATGAACCGGAACTTGTTATTTGATCACCTTGATAAAAATGCTTTAATGAATAGTCACTTTAGTGCATTTACCTCATAACTCCTGTAACTTTTTAATTGCTCTCTGTTTAATTCCAATTAGTAATTTTGATGGTTTCGAAAAAAGCCTGAAATCCACACAGTCATTTCAGTCAAAGGGATAAAATACAATTATATTAGCATTTTATGTAAAAACTATTAAATAAATTAGTTGAAATAATTAACACAATCTCCGTCAAACCATTCAACTGAAAGGGGTTGTAACCTTTTCCTCAGGGAATCATGCTCAGGGTGATTTTAAGCTTCAGAAACTTACTGATAGTCCATCTTTCCTAGGATCAGAACCTCCAAAAAGTACCCCTTCATCATTATCTCTAACAATTATTTGACCACCTCCGAATAATCCTCGGTCAAATCCGGAATTTATAGATACAGAGTGACCTTTTAACTTCAAAGCAGCAACAACATCTGGATTAAATGAATTCTCGACAAACAAAGTGTCATTTTCGATGCTGACACTAAATCTTTCAGAGTCTAAAGCCTCTTGAGGGTTCATACCGAAATCAATCAAGTTGGATATAACTTGCAAATGGCCTTGGGGTTGCTGGAACCCTCCCATTACACCTAAGCTGCTAACAAGATTGCTATTCTTTGTAATCATGCATGGAATGATAGTGTTGTAGGGTCTTTTATTTGGTTCCAGGAAGTTTGGATGATCTCGATTAGTGGAAAATAGAGCCCCTCTATTCTGCAGGGCTATCCCAGTTTCAGGGACTACTAATCCGGTTCCGAAGCCTTGATAGAGACTGTTTATTAATGAACAGGCATTTCCATTTCCATCTATAACTGATACATAAACTGTGTCACCGTGCTGGTTAAAATTACCTCTTTTGTATTCCCTGCAGGTTGAATCTTCCTTAATTTCATTAAATCTCTTCTTTGCATAGCTTTTAGATAGAAGTTCTTGAATAGGGATATCCACTTTTTCCGGGTCAGCTACGTACCAAAGAGCATCCTGGAAGGCAATCTTCATGGCTTCGATTTTGTAATGAAGTTGAAGCACAGGCTCAATCTCTGAATTAACTAAATCAATATTTTCAACAATATTTAATGCGATTAATGCAGCGATTCCCTGGCCATTAGGAGGACATTCCCACACATCATATCCTCTGTAATTTGAAGAAATGGGTTTAACCCAGCTACTGGAATGGAGAGAGAAATCTTCTTCACAAAGCCATCCGTTGAACTTCTGAACATATTCTGAAATTTTTTCTGGGATGACTCCTTCATAAATATATGACCTCCCATTTTCAGATATCCCTTTAAGTGTTCTATTGAGATCCGGCAAAACAACCTTTTCTCCAAAGTCTGGAGCTCTATCGTTTGGTAAAAATTCACATCTCTCATTTATTGATAATTTTTTTTCCGCAAGCTTCCAGTTATTTGCAGTTATTTCAGAAACACCAAATCCATTTTGTGAATAATCAATGGCCGGTACCAATACTGTGTCCAATGAAAATACACCAAATTTTTTCAGAAGTTGGTCCCAGGCATCAACGCACCCAGGGACGCATACTGCCAACCCTGAGTATGGTCCTTCTAGTGGGATTGAATCCATTCCCATATTTCTTAAGTCATCAATATCAGTTCTCATTGATGATTTTCCGCTGCCATTCAGAGCCTCGATTTTTTTTGTTTTTGAATCATATACCAGGGCAAAAACATCTCCTCCTACTCCTGTAGACATAGGCTCTACAACATTTAAAACCGATACAGCGCACACTGCTGCATCAACTGCATTCCCACCCTTCTTCAACATGTCCAGCCCGGCATTTGCTGCTAATGGATTACTTGTGGCCACAGTTCCATTAAGGCCTAGAGTAGCAGATCTTCTGGAGGCATATTTGTAATTTGGATTATTAATCATATACATATGGGCTGGTATCTAGTTGTTTGGCTTGATGATAAGATTTAGCAGAGATGTGAATTTTTGCAAATATTGAATGATTTGTCGAGAAAATTTCTCAGCACATTAATTAGGCCGTAAAGTAAAAACTTTTTTGTTTTTTCATAGTTAAATTAATCAATCATTTAAACAATTAATTGTGGAAATACTTCTCCTGAGAGAACCTTAGTATGTCCTTGCTCAAAATACAATTTATTTGGGCGCATTTTTACAAAAAGCTGGGAATTGTCTCGGTTAATATTTAAATTAGCTAAGACTGCAGATAGTTTATTAAGGTTAACAAAAAGGACGATCTTTCTATAACCCTTGCTAAACGATTTAAGTTTATCTATCTATATTAGAGATTGACTGGCTCTAGAAACTATGTCGATAATATTGTGTGAATTTAACTAACTTATGTATAAATATTAAAATTACAATGGAGTAAAACATGGAGAAGCATACAGGCAAATGTCTTTGCGGTGAAGTTACATACGAAGTATCAGGAGAGCCAGTCTTGCAAGGGAATTGTCATTGTATTGACTGCAGAAAGAACACAGGCGCTGGATTTGCGACGATACTTTTTTTCAAGGAAGATCAGGTTGTCCAGTTAAGTGGAAAAACTAACAGTTTTCAGTACAATGCTGATAGTGGCAACAGTAAGATCAAATTTTTCTGTCAAAGATGTGGTTCTTTTGTTTTTGGAACCAATTCAGGACGAGAAGGTATTAAGACAATTTATGTAGGAACTCTAGATGATGCCAGTTTTGTAAAGCCTCAGTTCAATGTCTATACTTCAAGGGCATTACCATATGTAATAATAGATGAATCTCTTAATAACTTCGAAGAAGGAAGGAAGTAATTTATTTGTGTTTCATGTATAACTAAAGCCAATACGAATTAATAACAACACAAGCAATCGCTTTGGTTCTTCATACTACCAATTAATCAAATCCTCTGTAAGTACAGATCCTGTTGAATTATTTCTACTTCTAAATGCATCCAGCAGCAATCAGCATTCTCTTCCACTTTTATGTTTCAGATGTACAATATCACTGCGTCGATCCGAATTGAGGATGGAAAGAATCTCCTGATCTTGATTCTGATTTCATGAAGATGCTTTAAGAACTTCGAAATTAAACCTTTGCGCTTCTAATAATGGTGCCAGAATTGGATCTTAATAAACCAGAACGTCCGAATACTGCTTATGGATGGAAAGAACTGGGGCAATTACTTCTTCAAGGCTAATTACCAATTGTTTTGCCTAATCTTCCATGATACGTAGTGTAGCGGAGTTAAATCGAACTGTATTGCATAGAACGACAAACAAGAGTACATTAAGGCAAATAAAAGATTATTGCCTTAGAAGGCGTTTAAAGCCCTGAATAACTCATGTATCTTATTCATGATCACTTCTTCTACACAAGACTCTTCAATTGCCCAGCGCTTTCTGCGGGAAACTACCGCTGAGGTGCTCTTTGACGACTTTTCGAGGGGGCTTTACAGCACCGATGCTTCGATCTATCAAATCAAACCGCTGGGCGTGGTGGTGCCAAAAACCGAGGAGGACGTGCTGGCGACCCTCAGCATCGCCAACGACACAGGCGTTTCGGTGACGATGCGGGGTGGCGGCACCTCGCAATGCGGGCAAACGGTTGGTGAAGGCATCATCGTTGATGTCAGCAAACACCTCAACCGCCTCATTTCGGTGGATCCGGAAACACGACGGGCGGTGGTGCAACCCGGAATTGTGCTCGACCAACTCAATGCTCTGCTCAATCCGCACAGGTTGTTCTTTCCCGTTGATGTCTCCACCAGCAGCCGGGCGACCATTGGCGGCATGACGGCCAACAACAGTTGCGGGGCGCGATCCATCCGTTACGGCAAGATGGTGGACAATGTCCGGGCGGTGGACGCGGTGCTCGCGGATGGGAATCACATGCACTTTGGTGAGTGGGGGAAAGGAACGTCCTTCGTTGCTCCGGAATGGCAGCAACAACTCGTGAGTAAGCTCCTGGACTTGGGTACTCGCGAAACCGACGAAGTGGCCCTGCGCTTTCCGAAAGTTCAGCGCCGAGTTGGTGGTTATAACCTGGACGTGCTGACCTCAGAGGCAAAGTCTTCACTCAACTTGGCCCATCTGCTGGTCGGCTCGGAAGGCACACTTGCGGTTTCCAATGAAATACACCTTGATCTCCAGCCGATCCTGGAACACAAGGTGCTGGGCGTGTGTCACTTTCCAACCTTCTATGACGCTATGGCGGCCACCCAACACCTCGTCGAATTGGGACCGGATGCCGTGGAGTTAGTGGACCAGACCATGCTCGAACTCGCGTCGGAGATTCCGCAATTTCAGGTAAAATTGAAACGCTTTGTGAATGGTAAGCCAGGATCGTTACTGCTGGTCGAGTTCGCAGGAGAGGAACTTGATTCTCTCAAACACAAGCTGCACGAATTGGAGGAATTGATGGCAGCACACGGTTTCCCAGATGCTGTCGTGGAAGCAATCGATCCTGAATTCCAGAAGGAAGTCTGGGAGGTGCGCAAATCAGGGCTCAACATCATGATGTCCATGAAGGGCGACGGCAAACCGGTCTCATGCATAGAGGATTGCGCGGTGGAATTGACGGACCTTGCAGAATACACCAGCCGCCTCAACGAGCTTTTCGCTAAGTACGGCACCACGGGAACGTGGTACGCGCATGCCTCGGTGGGTTGCCTACACGTCCGCCCAGTGCTGAACCTCAAGCAGGAAATGGAGGCGAAGAAACTGAGGGCGATCACGGAAGAAACCTTTGCGATTGTGCGGGAGTACAAGGGCTCGCATTCCGGAGAACATGGGGACGGTCTGGTGCGCTCGGAGTTTCACGAGGTCATGTACGGCAAGCGGCTCGTGAAGGCATTCGAGGAAATCAAGCACATCTTCGACCCCCGTGATTTATTGAATCCGGGCAAGATCGTGCAGCCCTCCAGAATGGACGACCGTCGTCTCTTTCGTTACGGCCCGGACTACCGGCAGTCGAGCCTGCCAACCGGACTGGACTGGTCGGAGTGGGGGGGCTTTGACCGGGCGGTAGAAATGTGCAACAACAATGGTGCATGTCGCAAGTTCAACACTGAGGTGATGTGCCCTTCCTACCGCGTCACCCGCGACGAACGCCATCTCACCCGGGGACGCGCAAATGCTCTACGACTCGCGCTTTCCGGACAGTTGGGACCGGAGGCGCTTGCCTCCCAGGACATGTATGAAACCATGCGGCTCTGCGTGGGTTGCAAGGCGTGTCGAAGGGAATGCCCCACTGGAGTGGATATGAACCGCATGAAGACCGAGTTCCTATACAATTATAACCGGAAAAACGGCATTTCACTGCGGGAACGACTGTTCGCCTATATGCCACGCTACGCCCCCTTGGTCACAAAGGTCGGAGAATTGGCGAACCTGCGAGACGTAATTCCGGGACTCTCCCAGCTTTCTGAAAAACTTCTCGGCCTCACCAGTAAACGCGAACTGCCGCATTGGGATTCGCAACCGTTCCGTCCGGAGGAAACCTTGCAAAAAAACGCAGGCCCGGAAGTGGTTCTGTTCGCAGACAGCTTCAACACTTACTTTGAGCCGCAAGTCCTGCGGGACGGACTGGCAGTGTTGGAAGCAGCAGGTCGGCGTGTGATCGTGCCACGGGCGAAAGGCACTCACCGTAATCTCTGCTGTGGGCGCACCTTCCTGTCCTCCGGACTGATTGACGAAGCCAAACGGGAAGCAACCAGATTGCTGGAAAATTTGTCGCCCTATGTCGACCGTGGAGTCCCCATCGTCGGGCTTGAGCCGTCATGTGTGTTCACGATCAAGGACGAACTCCCGTCCCTGCTTCCGGGACCACAAGCCCAAAAACTCGCCGATCATGTTCAATTGCTGGAAGAATACCTGATAAAGGAAAATGACGCGGGGCGGCTGAGCCTTAAATTCCGTACGGCTGAACCCGAAAAGGTACTGCTGCATGGGCACTGCCACCAAAAGGCATTTGACGCGATGGACTGCACTATCAAGTTGCTAGAGAGCGTTCCCGGAATTGAGGTCGAAACGATCCGCTCAGGCTGCTGCGGAATGGCAGGATCGTTCGGCTATCAGGCCGAACACTACGAGGTTTCTATGGAAATGGCAGAACTCTCTCTGTTGCCCCGCATCCGCCAGGCTACTGCCAAAGAACACATAGCCGCCTGCGGGACAAGTTGCCGACACCAGATAGAGCACGGCTCGGGACGCTCCGTGCGACATCCGATCAGTGTGCTGCGACACCGGTGCTTGACGTGATGATCGACATCGCGGAGAGTGATTTGATGATGAACTGCGTCACCCACGAAATGTGGTTTGCCCGTACTGTGGCGTACCGGTTGGTGTTCATGCATGAAAAGCTTATTGTCGAATCGGCTCAGCTGGAAAAGTTTAACTCAAATCCCGAAAACAAAACCACCAAATGGTTTTTCAACTAGATTATTTTCACTGGCCACAGTCCCGAATAGGGTAGCATTCAGCGGTTGTTTTCGACGAGTTTGCTCATCGCTGCACGGACGCCTTCAGAACGATGCGGGATTTCAGCGAGTTCCAGTCCCATTTCGATTGCGCCCAAGGTGCCGAGTAGCATGGGTTCGTTGAAATCACCCAGGTGCCCGATGCGAAAGACCTTGCCGTTTAGGCGACCAAGCCCGTTGCCGAGAGAGACGTTGAAACATTCCAGCACCCCATTGCGGAACTCATCCGCATCATGTCCTTGCGGCAGCACGACCGCGGTGAGGGAGTTGCTGTATTCACTCGGGTTGAGCGCATTGAGTTCCAGTCCCCAAGCCTTCACGGCGGCACGTGTGGCTTCGGCGAGTCGGCAGTGTCTGGAAAACACCTGATCTAGTCCTTCCTCCAACAGCATCCGGATGGATTCCTGCAGACCATAGAGTAGGTTGGTTGCCGGAGTAAAAGGAAAGACTCCCTGCTTGTTGGCATTAAGCATGTCCTGCCAATCCCAGTAAGAACGTGGCAACTTTGCTTCTCCGGAAGCGACAAGCGCCTTTTTGCTGATAGCGTTGAAGCTCAAGCCCGGAGGCAGCATCAGTCCCTTCTGTGAGCCGCCCACCGTCACATCCACACCCCACTCGTCATGGCGATAGTCGATGGAACCCAGCGAGGAAATCGTGTCAACGAAGAAGAGGGCAGTGTGTCCTGCGCGGTCGATTGCTTTGCGAATTGCGGGAATGTCGGAGGTGATGCCTGTCGCGGTATCGTTGTGGACCACACACACAGACTTGATGGTATGGTTCTTGTCTTCCACCAACGCCTGCTCGATTTCCTCTGGCTTAGCACCCTCCCTCCAGCTTCCAGGTAGTAGTTGAGCATCAAGTCTGAGCTTCCCTGCCAGCTTGTGCCATGTGCTGGCGAAGTGCCCTGTATCGTACATCAGCACCCGATCTCCGGGCGAGAGCGTGTTGACAAGTGCGGCTTCCCACGCTCCGGTCCCAGAAGCGGGGTAAATGATCACCGGTTGTTTCGTCTGGAAAATCCCCTTAATACCTTCCAGTACCTCAAGACCCAGGCCTTTGAATTCCGGACCCCGGTGGTCGATTGTCGGACGTTCGATGGCGCGTAGAATCCGGTCCGGCACATTGGTTGGTCCGGGAATCTGTAAAAAATGGCGGCCACTCTGGAGTCGTTGCATCACGTCCTTTTGGTTGATGTTAGGGAAGGTTTGCTGTGTTACAAAAGTTCTAGTTGTGAAAAATTTTGTACTTGATTTACAATTTTCCTATCTTGAACAACGTTTGAGTGCTTGTAGGGATGTGAAGAATTAGTTGGGAAGATGATTCTAAATGCTGTTTTCCCTTTGATTGACTGAATAAAAGCTGTAGGTCTTCCTTCCATGGATCAGGTTTACTTTCTCAACTAAATTGACATTGTATTGGCATTCCTAGGGGAATAATTATTATTAGTGTTTTTTAATCCATTCTACAACTTTTGGTAAATTGGATATTTGACTCTGATGAACAGATAGAAGAGGGAACCCGTCCAACAAGCCTACAGGGAGGCCATCAATGATTCCTCCAGAAATCCAAGCACATAAACGCCATACAGCTAAATCAGCAACACTTATTGAATGGCCAACGAAAAAGCCAGTATCTCCATTATCTTGTAGCAATTTTTCCAAAAATCCTAACCATCGAGGCAGTATAGTTTTAGATAGTTCCCGACGCATCTCTATCCTCAATTTTGGATCTTTTTCCCTCAATGCTGGTCTCATCTGATTGTTAATGTCAGTGGCAAGATCTATAACTTCATCGACTTTTGCTGCTGCAAATTCATCTTTAGAAGGATATAGTCCGCTAAGTTTTCCACAAAAACGTGCAATTGCTCCAGTTTGCGCAATGGTTTTCCCATCAACTTGGAGAACAGGAAACTGACCGAAAGGAAATGTCCCATCAGTTTTCATTTTCGCAATTTCTTCTCTAGAAGGACGAAGATCTTCAAACTCTATTCCACCAATAAATAAAGCCAATCGGCTTGTTTCTGCTCTCCAGAAAGGAATATCTGGATATATAAGTCTTAATTCCATGTTTTAATTATAGAAAGAGTTATTCTTACTGTGAATGTTGACAAAACATTGTTTAGACGATCTTTGATTTTTAATTCTCCGACTCGCTTTCTCCGGACAGCCTATTGAATCCGACTAAGGTCTGTCCGTAAGTCACAACTACAGTGTACGCAAGTTAGAGCTCGAAAGATAATTCAATGCACATTTTCTTTTGACAGTTACAACGATAAATCTGTAAACGAGATTTTTCATTACTTTGTAGACCTTAAGACATAAAATTCATATCCATAGTAAGCAGAATATTGTTTGTACATCACAATTTCTTTCAGTTCGTTATTGAGGACTTTTTGTGCTTCTTCATTATCTTCATATTTTACTTTAAGTTCATTGATCCTGATTTCCAGTGGTGCATAATAGTGGTCAAACCAGGCTGACTCCGGCAACGTAAAATGAGATTCAACATGAAATCCACACACATTAGCAGTATTTATGTTCTCTTCTACCGATTTCATCTCTGAATACTCAAGGGACCAGAATTCAGAGATTTCTTTTGGAATATCATCAGCAATCCATGATAACTCTGTCACAGCAATTATACCGTTAGGCTTCAACATTCTTTTCCATTCTTTAAGGCCTTTTTTGAATCCAATTATGTAGATTGCACCTTCTGCCCAGATAATGTCGAAAGAATTATCGGCATAATGCAAATTGCACATATCCGCTTTTTCGCATTTTATATTATCTATTGATTGCTCAGAAACTTTGAGAGCTAATTCCTCCAGATACGTTTCATTATGATCTACTGCAGTAACGCTGCCCTTGCTTACCTTCAAAAGTTGAGACAATTCTATAGTCTGAAGTCCTGGTCCACAACCAAGATCAAGAACACTGGCGGCTGTGGGAATATTTGAAATACCTGAAAATGCTCTTTTAGTTGCTTCGTTACAACCAGGACCTTGCCGCGGCAAACCACAATGAATTTCAGAAAAAATATTCATAGTTTTACTTTAAGCAATGAAGAGAAGGTTCTTCAGACACGAAAGGTGTATTTGTTCTAATCTGAATTATTTACATTTTCTGGTTGGCAATCCAGGACCCCCGGTTTTTTTACTACGTTTTTCAAGCAAAATCACATCGTGCCAAGCCCCCTGCCGATGTCCTAACTTCTCCAGATAACCAATTTCCCTGAAACCGCATTTTTTATGCAATGCCAGGCTCGCCCTGTTTTCGGAAATTATTTCTGCAGTTAATGTCCAGTATTTTTCATTTTCAGATGCAGCAAAAAGAGCCTTGAGTAAAGCTGTACCTATTCCTTGTTTTTGCACTGCCTTACCTACGTGTACGCTGACCTCAGCGACTCCAATATAACCTCAGGTGCTGGCAGCAGGACTCAAACTCGCCCAGCCATAAATATATTTTCCATCCCGTGCGACAAAACGACAGGACGGTAAGCGACTGGAATCCCAGTCTTTCCAGTTTGGTGGTTTGGTGTCAAAGGTAGCAATTCCAGTTTTAATGCTTTCCCCATAAATCGAACGGACCTGCGGCCAGTCTTCTGATTGTAATGGCTCTATTTGATAGTTCATGTTTGCTTTCTGTTTTACATTCAAATAATATTTACGTGTCTATGTGACTTGAGTCGAATATTATAAAAGTAACTCAACTACCATTAACAACCTGCATCGAAAAAGGCATCCCGTTCAAGGTCTGGCTGTTAGCCGCTCACATCGTATGATTTGTGCCAGCAAGCCTGCTCTATGAACCATCTTCTTCAATACATCTGAGTGAAGAATTCCCGACATGTATGCGCAAGGCTCACATAACCTGATTCCTCTAAACTTGGTGCTGACCATAGTAAATATTTTTCCAACCAATAACGATAGTGTAAGTTGTCCCGCCGATTTAACAAAGAACAAGCTAATTTTACCCAATAAAATGCAAAAAATCGCCCCTAACCCCCAGAGCAGAAGGCAGGTCCGTTCAACACGGAATTAGGGCAGATTGCCATTGCTAATCACTTTCAAAGGCAATGACAAATTCATTTCCTATACTTTCTGCCGAGTTTTGATCTATAGTTCTATCGCTATCTTTTTCTAGATATTTGATATTTCCCTTACGAATATGTAATTTCTGTTCCTTCAAATCCATTATGATTGTTGCTACTGTTCCCACTTCTTGGAGGTTGGTATCTGGTTTATAAGTGCGCCAAATCGGATATGTACTATCAGAGCGATCTGACAAAATTTTCTTCATCTTATCAATTGTGAATTTTCTCGTGGTAGATGCTTTATCATTCGCAGTCCTGAAACGAGCATATGAATTACAAAAATCACCCTCATCTGAATTGATTGACCGCACTAGATAGTGATTTGTGTGAACCATGAATTGCTCTCTGCATTGTTTCATGAACGATTCGTCACCCGCAAATTCGACATAGCTGAAGTTTCCTTTTTGATCTCCAAACAGGATATTGCTGGCTTTCCCATACCCTGATTTCTGAACAGCGATCTTGGCTTCTTCAAGCGTGTGTGATTCTAAAATTGAGCGAAGTACTATATGAATTGGTACACCATCAAGGGGCTTGTTTAGCAGCAGAATGTTCAGGCAAGCAGCTATACCTCGTGAATTCATGCCAATTTTGCCAATAATTCCCGGTTCTGTCAGCATCTGAATTGTCATGTTTTCAGATACCCTGATTTGCAATAGAACGGCTAAATTCTCTAGCTGACTGCTCCAATCCCAATTTTGCCCCAGAAGAGCCGTGGGCTGAAAACACAAAGCAGTACATTCATTTGCGCCCATAGGCACATCAAGTGCGAGAATTTCGCTTCGAGAATTTAATGCATATATCCATAGGGATTCTCTTATTTTTGCTCCAGCGGCAATACCTTCGATCTCCTCGCAGTACGCGGGATTATACTCATGGATTACACTCCTAAAGTGCTTTGCGAGGTCAAGTATTTCTGCAGATGACTTCTTAAATATCCTTGCATAGAAGTCTATTGTTGCCTCAATCTCAGACGATAGTGCTTCCCCATGTGCATATCCACGCTCATCTGGCTTGCCTGAAATTGTGATTTGAGGAAATTTCATGTCTGGATTTTCTCCATTGAATGACTAACTTATTATTATCAGGCAACTCGCCATGATAAGTTGATTGTTACCGAATAAAATGTTAAATTGATTGAAAATCCACGGTAAACCAGATTCTACAACCCCTCAAAAGCAAAGTCAACTCACCTTAATACATTTTGTTGAGTGTTTTCTTGGCTTTATGCTGGATCTATAATAAAATTGTCCTCATCACTCTTTGGATTTCAAGACTAAATCCAATTAAACTCTGTCGATATTTATTACAGCCAATATTTTTTCAAAATATTTCTTATGTTCCAGTACAGTCCTGAGCACATAATCATAGATCAAGCGGTTTCCGCAGAACCTTTGACAGAGCAAATCTGCGAACGCTTTCCGGAAGTGCCGAGAACGGTCGTGGAAAAATTCGCCTGGCATCAGGATGAGTCCGGAACAGATCCTCTACGCAATCCACTCACGCAGGGAAAAAAGACCTTGCATCTCAAGTATTTCAAGGGAACATCGATTAAGGCTTGTCCTGGATTTTCGAATGATCTTGTCTGCTGCAATTATTTTACACTGGATTTAATAGAAAACTGTCCATTTGAGTGTACATATTGTATTCTACAAGCATTCCTGAACAAACCTGTTATTACGGTTCACGCAAATCTGGAAGAAATTCTGGAACAGGTCCGGCAGCGAACAGTCGCTCAGCCTGACACCTTGTTTCGTGTTGGCACAGGTGAGCATTCTGACAGTTTGGCACTCGACCACATCCTGGGCATCAAGTCACATGTAATCCGTTTCTTCGCCAAACTGCCCAATGCTTTGCTTGAGCTGAAAACTAAATCAAGTAATGTTGATCATTTACTGGACCTACCGCACGGAGGAAAAACTGTGATATCATGGTCGGTTAATCCGGAGGCCATCGTTGAGAAGGAAGAACACAAAACAGCGCGGTTGAATGAAAGGCTTGAAGCAGCAAAAAAAGTCTCAGACGCAGGATACAAAGTCGCTTTTCATTTTGATCCCATGATCCACTATCCGGATTGGGAAAAGGGTTATCAGGAACTGGTTGAGCAAATTCTTGATGCTGTTCCACCAGACAGAATTGCCTGGGTCAGTTTGGGTTCTCTGCGCTATATTTCTTCACTCAAATCAGTTGTGGATGAACGCTTTCCAAACAGCCGTGTTTTTCTTGGAGAGTTTGTCCCTGGAGAGGATGGGAAAATGCGTTATTTAAAAAAAATACGTCAGCGTTTGTTCCGCAATGTTCAACAAAAAGTAACTCAACTGGCACCTCAAATTCCAACATATCTTTGTATGGAAAATAGTTCAGTCTGGAAAAATACTATGCCGCATCAACCTCAAACTGCAGTAGATGTTGAAAGTAGGATTGCAGGCAGTCTGCAGCAACGATTTCCAATTGAGGTCTAATGACTACTGTAAAACTGATCGATACTATTCCTTTGTTCCCTCTGCATAAAACGATTTTATTGCCGGGTTCAGTTCTGCCTCTGCATATATTCGAGTCGCGTTACCGACAGATGGTGGAAAACGTCCTGGAGCATGAAGACTTGCTGATTGGCATAATTCAGCCTGCGACCCAGGATTCTGAAAAGCTGTGTGAAATCGGCTGTGCAGGAAAAATTGAACAATCTCAACAATTGCCAAAAGGAAATTATCTAATACAACTCCACGGAGAATCTCGCTTTAAGATTGTGGAGGAGCTGGAAACAGACACTCCATACAGACAGGCAAAAGTAGAGTATTCATCATTTCCAAATGACACAGAAGATTTAAGCCTTTCCAAGGATTCAGAACTTTTGTATCAAAACTTCAGGGAATATTCTGAGAGAAATAATTTGAAAATAGAGTGGGAAAAAATAGAAGATATTCCTGCAAACTATCTCGTTAATTTGCTCAGCATGAATCTGGATTTTTCCGGAATAGAAAAACAAACTCTATTGGAATCTCCAGACCTGGACTCCCGTTTGGATGACTTGATTTGTCTGATGGGAATGTCGAACCCCAATGAAATTTTAACCGATTTTACTCCCAACTTTCTAAATTAAATAAGAAATAAATTACATGATAACTGAAAAACTATTCAAGTATCTAATCTCACTCATCCTCATTTTTACCGCTTATTTTACTGCAATTGCACAAACTTCCAGTGCTGCTCCTGCAGGTACAGTATTTCATCCCAATCCGGTTATAGGCTTGGTTGATGGAAAGCCGGTGACTTTTGAAGATGTGCGCAACAAAAAAGCAAATGACCTGAGTCTGCAGTTGTATCAGCATCTGAGTGTCCAGTTGATGGAATATGCTCTGGGAAAATTAGCTGTAAAACATAAGGAAATAATCTTGACTCCAGAAAAAATAGTGAACCTCAAAGATATTATTGCTTTTTATGAACAAAATGATCTGCAGG